>Ga0247727_10000408_pt1 | contig 104576 bp, 105 predicted proteins | sample WisWelCaveWW1625_FD_202498 | JGI IMG/M metagenome (GOLD analysis project Ga0247727, IMG submission 202498) | Biofilm microbial communities from Wishing Well Cave, Virginia, United States - WW16-25 | ecosystem: Environmental > Aquatic > Deep subsurface > Groundwater > Cave microbial mat... | reverse complement strand
TCGGACCTCAAATGCGACTCACGGCTTGGATCGGGCTCGGTGTCGCACTTGAGGTCCAAAGACGCTTTAGATTCAGGAGTTTCTAAAGCAACTTTGGACTTTAAATTCGCTCTGCGCCCGCCATCGACATGAGGCGAATTTAAAGTCCGTTGCTTTGGCTCAAGTCAACATCGACCCAAACGCAGTTCGCAGCGCCCCTGTTGTAGGGCCGGGATGCATTTTGGACACAGGCGGATTCCGCATCTCGGCAGGCGCGCAGACCGTGACCGCGGACTTGATCGACATTGCGCCGAACTCAGCCTGGGTGATCGAAGGGCTGATTGGCATGGCGATCGATGGGTTCATCTATTTTGGCGTCGAATGCACGATGTATTCTGGCGCAAACGTGATCGGCCAGTTCCAGCGAGGATCGCCGCTTCTGGTTGGACCGTTTGAGGGACGTTTCCGCTTTGGTGTTGTTCGTAGCGCGCTTGGCGACCTGACGGGGTACAGTTGCTTTGCCAATGTCTACGGCACGCGCAATGGGATGAACTGGCGCGCCTATGAAGAGCCCAACGCCGACATTGCAGGCGGGTACGGGCCAGTACATTCGCATGGACGACGGCAGTTTTTGGAACGGCGCGCCGATCACCGAGCAAGTGTTGTTGAGCTTTCACGGAGTACGAAGAAGCGGATCCACACCTGGTGCTCCCAGCGAAGCTGGACTGCGCCAAGGTTCGCCTGTGCCAGATCAGAACTGGGTAACTTGGCGTCCCCCAGTCGTGCCACCGCACGAAGCGCGCGATATTCCAGATGGCTCGTCGGTGCCGTGGCGTCCGCCCGTCGTGCCGCCACTCTACGCCGATCAACTGCAGGGCTTTGGCGGAACGCCATGGAACGCGGGACCAAGTGTTGGCGCGCTGCCTGGCGCGCCACGACAGCCTGTCCAGCCTGTCCCTTCGCCGGATCCGCGGCCGTGAGACAGTTTCTGTGTTGGCGCCGCTCATCCATATAGGCGCTACACGCCGGCGCGGCGCTTGAATCCCCCATGTGCGGCGTGGCAGAGCGCGACACCTAGGGCGTCGGCTGCATCGGCGCCGACATCGCCGGCGGCTGGCAGCAAACGGCGCACCATGAATGCAATTTGCGTTTTGTCGGCCGAGCCGGAACCAACAATGGCTTTCTTGATTGTCGCTGGCGCGTACTCGGCAACTGCGATGCTGGCGCGTGCAGCCGCCGCGAGCGCCACGCCTCTCGCCTGACCCAAAGCAAGCGCGGCGCGGGCATTTGAATTGACGAATGTCTCCTCCACCGCCGCCTCGTGGGGGCGGTATTGCGCGATCACCGCGCAAAGACCCTCAAATATATCGTGCAGGCGCGAGGCTAGCTGCTGCTGCGCTACGGGCCTGATGACCCCGTGTGCAACGTGCGAAAGCCGCGCCCCCTCGCTCGCCACCAACCCCCAGCCGCAACGGTTGAGCCCAGGATCAATGCCTAAGATGAGCAGCTGCGCCATTGTGCGATCCTTGGCGCCCAATCCCTTGCCAAAGCGCTAAGACCTCACCAGCATGGCCGAAATGACCCAGGGGGAACCATGTTCGTAAGCTGGCGTGCGCGCATCTTTGGTGCGCTCTTGATATCTGGAGTCGCCGGCGCCGCGCAGGCGCAGACGCCCAGCGAAGCCGAGCGCGCTCAGGCCCTCGACCTTTATCGCCGCGCTATTGCCTTCGAGACTTCGAGCGGCGCCCAGACTGTCGCCATGGCGAACTACCTCGCCGAGCGTTTCCGCGCCGGGGGCTTTCCCGCCGACGACGTGCATGTATTGCCCAGCGGAGAAACGGCGGGCCTGCTCGTGCGCTATCGCGGCGCCGGCGCGGGCGGTCGGCCCATAATGCTGCTCGCCCACATGGATGTGGTGCCCGCGCTCCGCAGCGATTGGGAGCGTGATCCCTTCACTCTGATCGAGGAGAACGGATTCTTTTTCGGGCGCGGCGCGATCGATAACAAGTCGGGTCTGTCGCTCCTGGCCGCCACATTCTTGCAATTGCGCGCCGAGGGCTTTCGCCCAACCCGCGATCTCATCCTCTGGTTTTCCGGGGATGAGGAAACAACCGGAGACACGACTCAGGCCCTGCTGCGCGACCATCGCGTGCTGTTGGGCGACGCCGAATTTGCGCTCAATGCTGACGCCTGGGGCGGCGTCGTCAACGACGAGGGAACGCCCGTCGCCTTTTCCGTGCAAACGGCGGAGAAGACATATGCGAGCTACACGCTGACAGCGCGCAATCCAGGCGGCCATTCTTCACAGCCGCGCCCCGACAACGCCATCTTCGATCTCATGGAAGCGCTCTCGCGCGTGCGGGCGCACCGTTTCCCCGTGATGTGGAACGACACCACGATTGAGAGCTTCCGCGCCACTGGCGCCCAGGTGGGCGGCGCAGAAGGTGCGGCGATGTTGCGCTTTGCACACAGGCCAGGCGATCGGCGCGCGGCGGCGACGCTTTCGCGCAATCCCTCTATCGTAGGGCAATTACGCACGACCTGCGTTCCCACCATGCTTGCGGGCGGCCACGCCGAGAACGCGCTGCCGCAAACGGCTGTTGCTACTGTTAACTGCCGCATCTTTCCTGGCGTTGCGCCCGCCGCCGTGCAGGCTCAATTGCAGCGTCTGGCCGGTGACGCTGTCGCAGTGGAGCAGATCGGGACGGTGAACGCCAGCGACGCTTCGCCTCTGCGCCAAGACGTCATAGACGCGCTCACAGCGGCGGTGCATGCGAACTACCCGGGCGTTCCGCTCACGCCTTCGATGTCATCTGGCGCAACCGATGGCGTGTTCTTTCGCGCCGCCGGAATTCCCACTTATGGCGCCGGCGAAGCGTTCATGCGTGACGAAGACGAATTCGCGCACGGGCTCAACGAGCGCAATCCGGTGGCGAGCTTCTACAACGGCCTCACCCACTGGCGTGTGCTGATCATGGAGTTGGCGGGAAAGCGTTGAGCGTCTGCAAGACCCCCAAAGGTCACGCTTATTTTAGAGTTAATGCCCATCCTTAGGCCCCGTTCGTTGCGTGTGCCCAATGATGTATGCAGACCTCCCGCCACCCATGATCGAATGTGCCGCTCAAGACGGTCGCCAACAGGCGGTCCAAACCGTCCTTGAGGGCGCACGCCTAGCGCGCTTGGCAGGCGACCAAGCCACAGCGCGTTGCGCGATCGAGCGGGTCGTCTCGGCAGAACCGCAAAATGCCGATGCCTGGGTTCAGCTGGGCTTTGTTCACTCTGCGTCCGGTGACGAGGCTCGCGCACGCGCGGCCTTCCTGCGCGCGTTGGACATTTCGCCCGACTACGACGATGCGAAATTCGGCCTTGCGCAGCTCGCGTACAGATCGGGTGATGTCGAGGGCGCCCGCGTGTGGCTGCATCGCATGGATTTGACAAGGCGCGGCGATCCCGACGTCGATGCGCTGCGCAGGTCGCTGTCGGCGTCGCAGGCCGGGCTCTGGGGCTGGGACGCTGTCGCCGCTTACAGTTCACTCTCGCAGGGCTTGGCGCCATGGCGTGAAGCGTCATGGTCTGTCTCGCGCCGAGAGGCTACAGGTTCGCTGGGCGCAAGCCTTGAGTATGCTCAGCGTTTCGATCTCTCCGATGTCTTCGGTGAAGTGCGCTTCGCCAGGATCATACAAGGCGCAACATGGGGCGTCGCGCTCGGCGGCGCATCGCAAGCTCATTTCAGGCCAGAAGCGGCTGCGCGCTTAGAGTTCGCAACGCGAGAAGATCACGATTGGGCTTTTAACGGCGCAATGACGTTGGCGCGTTATGGCGTCGGTCAGATTGATCAGCTCAGCTTGCGTGCGTTTCACAATCTCGACGGGTCCCTGCGCGTGCACACTCTGGGCGTCGTCGTCCATGACGAGGTTGGCGAAATCCGCACTGGTTATGGGCTTGGTGCCGCGCAGCGGCTGAACGGCAACATAGAACTCTCCTTCGCCTGGTCTGATGCGCCCGAATCATCCGCGGGCGCCACTATCGATGTGCGATCGGTTGCACTCGGCGTCGCTGCGGACATCATGCCAAACCTTCGCGTGCGTGTGGGAGTTTTGCGGGAGGAGCGCGGCGCGTTCAATCGCTCCGAATTGTCGTTCGCCATGACACGGACGTTTTAGGATGACGAGCCTCTTGTCGTTCATTTGGATAGCAGCGCTGGCGCTCATGTTGCTGGCTTTCGGCGCGTTGGCCACCCTCATCGTCACGCGAATTTATCGGGAGCGCCAAGAGCGCGCCAATCCCGATAGGCGCGCGCGCATCTCAAAAGCACTCCTGCGCTTTGCCGCGGGCGATCGCCCCCAGCCCGAGTTCACGATCTCAAGCCGCATCGAACGTCAGATCCTCGTCGAAGCCGCGCTCGATGCCGCGCCTATCTTGCGCGGCCCGACCAAGGCGAGGCTGCATCAGTTTCTTTGCGACCTTGGATTGGACCGACGACTCCGCCGCCAGGCGCGCAGCGGAAGCATGCGTGATCGTTTGCTGGCGCTCGAAGGCCTCAGCCTTTTTCCCGACCAAGATACGATCGAGGCCTTGAAACACGCCGAGCGGTCGCGCGATTTGCGCATATGGCTTACGGCGCTGCGCACGCGTTCGGCCATGGGCGCTGGGCCTAATCTTCTTGAGTTGTTGAAACTTGTTGAGCGCCCAGGTGCGCGCCGATCGCAAGTCATGCACGACTTGATCGCCGCACGAGCGCACGACAGCCTCCCAGAAGCGTTGCACGCACTTGCGGGGCCGATGCCCGGCCTCACGCGTGCGCTGCTGATCCGCGCAATCGGGGAAACCGGCCGGGTGGAGGCCCTCGACCCGATACGGGTCGCGCTCCACAATCCCGATCCTGCGGTCCGTTCGGCGGCGGCGGGGGCGCTCGGCGCGCTGGGCTTTGACGCCGCATCAGACGCGCTTGCCCGCGCCACACGCGACGATGATTGGCGTGTGCGGCTGAAGGCCAGCGAGGCGATTGGGCGCCTGGGCCTTTGGCGATGCGCCGACTGCCTGACGCCGCTGTTGGATGATCCTGTCTGGTGGGTCCGTTTCCGGGCCGAAGAAGCCTTGAAACGACTCGGCGATTTCGGCACTGGCGCCGCGGCAACCCGATCCAGGATCGGGCGTACGCGAAAGCGCGCGGCGCGAAAAGTCCGCCGATGAGCACCATCTATCCAGATATTGTCATAACGGCAGCCACCACGCTCGCTAACAGCTTCATTGGCGTGGGCCTAGCGCAGAATGCGGTCTACTTGCTGCAACTCTTCGTGGCCCAACGCGCACTCGCCGCCGAACCGCCCGAACCGCGGGTGCGGACCCTTTGGCGGCGCACAGCGGCCCTGGCGCCGCCGATCGCGCTTTTGGCGCCGGCCTTCAACGAAGGGCAGACGATTGAGAACAGCACGCGCTCCTTGTTGGCGCTCGACTATCCAGAGTTTGAAGTGATCGTCATCAATGATGGCTCCAAGGACGACACGTTGGACGTGCTCAAGCGCGCATTCGCACTGGAGCCAGCGCTACGAGACTACGATACAGCGCTCACGCACAATCGCATCAGGGCTGTCTACCGCTCGCTGAAGAGCGAGCGGCTGATCGTAATTGACAAGGAAAACGGGGGAAAAGCCGACGCCCTAAACGCCGGGCTAAACCTGGCGCGAGCCCCGATCGTCTGCTCCATGGACGCTGACTCCATCCTCGAGCCGGACGCACTGTTGCGCGCCGTGCAGCCCTTTGTGGAAGATCCCCAGCATGTCGTCGCCGCAGGCGGAACCGTGCGCATCGCCAATGGCTGTGTCATTCGCGAAGGCCGCGTGACTGAGATCGGCGTGGCGCGCAATATTTGGGCGCTGCTGCAAACCATAGAATACCTGCGCGCCTTTCTTTTAGCGCGCCTTGCCTGGAGCAAGATCGGCGCACTCACCATTGTTTCTGGCGCGTTTGGCCTGTTTCGCCGATCCGTTTTGATCGAGATCGGCGGCTATGCGAAAAATACGGTCGGCGAAGACATGGAAATCATTGTGCGCCTGCACCGCTACTTTCGCGAGCGCAAAAGGCCCTACCGCATCGCCTTTGTGCCAGAGCCTGTTTGCTGGACGGAAGCGCCGGAATCGTTCGCTGTTTTGGGACGCCAAAGGGCGCGCTGGCATAGGGGCGCGTTGGAGACCTTCTTCAAGCACCGGACCATGCTCTTCAACCCGCGCTATGGACGCGTTGGAATGGTCGGGCTCGGCCAGGTTTTTCTTTTTGATGTGGTGGGACCGATCGTTGAGCTGACGGGCTACGCACTGATGCCGCTGATGTGGATCTTGGGTATTTTGTCGTTTGATTACTTGCTTGCTTATCTGGCGCTGACTTTTGCCTTTGGCGTTGCAATCAGCGTCGGATCCTTGGCGATCGAGGAAGCCGAACTGCGCCGCTTCCCGAAGGCCAGCGACCTTGCGACGTTGGCTCTTGCGGCCGTGCTGGAGAATTTTGGCTACCGCCAGCTGAACTCGCTTTGGCGGATGCACGGCCTTTGGCAATGGGCTCGCGGCGTCCACTCTTGGGGCGAGATGTCGCGAAAGGGGTTTCGCACCTCCGGACCCTCAACGACTAAAGCGTCTTTGGACTTTGAATTCGCTCCGCGCCCGCCATCGAAATGAGGCGAATTTAAAGGCCGGCTTGATCGTGAGCCTCGCAAAGGGGCTCAAGCATTCGCCGCTTCCGCTGCGCCGTGGCAGTATTTGAACTTCTTGCCTGAGCCGCACGGGCAGGGAGAGTTGCGCGAAACCTTGCCCCACGTGCTCGGCTTGTGGCGATCGAAACCTTCGGGCGCGAGTGGGGGAATATCGCCAGGCAGCGCCATTTCGTTTTCGCCCGTGTCCGGGTTCTGGTGGATTTCGTAGGTGCGCGCCGGCGCAATCGGGCGAGGCAATTGCTCTTCGGCCTGGCCAATCTGCAGCCGCAGCAACATGCGCGTCACCGTCGTGCGCAGATCCAGCAGCATTCGCTCGAACAGCGAGAACGCTTCAGTCTTGAACTCATTCAACGGATCGCGCTGAGCGTAGCCGCGCAAGTGGATCACGGAGCGCAGGTGGTCGAGCAAGGACAGGTGCTCGCGCCAGCGCATGTCGACGACCGAGAGCAACACCTGTTTCTCAACCGCTCGCAGACGCTCGGCGCCCAGCGCCGCCGCCTTCTGTGCATAAGCGTGATCGACCTCGCGCGTCAGGCGCTCGATGATCTCCTGCTGGGCAATGCCCTCCTCGGCGGCCCAACGAACGAAAGGCACTGTGAGGCCGAAAATCTCCTCCGCCTCGACCTGCAGTTCCGGCACGTTCCATTGCTCAGGATAGGCCTTCTCCGGCATGTGACGCCAAACCAGCTTTTCCACCACGTCGTGGCGCATATCGCGCACGATGGGCGCAACATCGGCAGTGCGCATGAACTCGATGCGCTGCTCAAAAATGGCCTTGCGCTGATCGTTGGTGACATCGTCGAACTTCAACAGGTTCTTGCGGATCTCGAAATTGCGTTGCTCGACCCGGCGCTGCGAAGTTTCGAGCGCCTTGTTCATCCATGGGTGAACGATCGCTTCCCCGTCCCTAATGCCGAGCCCGCGCATGATCGCGTCGAGCCGGTCGGCCGCGAAAATGCGAAGCAGATCATCCTCCAGGCAGATATAGAATTTTGACTTGCCGGGATCGCCTTGACGGCCGGTGCGCCCGCGCAGCTGGTTGTCGATGCGCCGGCTCTCGTGGCGTTCGGTGCCCAACACGTAAAGCCCGCCGGCTTCGAGCGCGATGCGCTTCTTCTGGTCGATATCGGCGCCGACCTGGCGGCGCTGCAGGGCAATCTGGTCCGGCGTCTCGTCGCCCTTGAGCGCCGCCTTGAGGCGCATGTCGATATTGCCGCCCAATTGGATGTCAGTGCCGCGGCCGGCCATGTTGGTGGCGATGGTCACCGATCCCGGCACGCCGGCCTGCGCGACGATTTGGGCTTCCTGTTCGTGATAACGCGCGTTGAGCACTTGGTGCGGGATTCCGCGCTGCTTCAAGAGCGTCGAGAGGTATTCCGATTTCTCGATCGAGACGGTGCCGACGAGAACCGGTTGCTGGCGACGGTGGGTGTCCTCGATGTCGGCAATGATGGCTTTGTATTTTTCCTTCGCCGTCCGATAAACCTCATCATCGTCGTCAAGGCGTTTAACCGGTCGGTTGGTGGGGATTTCCACTACATCAAGCTTGTAGATGTCGCCGAACTCGGCCGCCTCGGTGGAGGCGGTGCCTGTCATTCCGCTGAGCTTGTCGTAGAGGCGGAAGTAGTTCTGGAACGTGATCGAGGCGAGCGTCTGGTTCTCGGGCTGGATGTTGACGCCTTCCTTGGCTTCGATTGCCTGGTGCAAGCCTTCCGACAGGCGTCGCCCATGCATCATCCGCCCGGTGAATTCGTCAACGAGGACCACCTCGCTGTCCTTGACGATATAATCCTTGTCGCGGTGGAACAGCTTGTGCGCCCGAAGCGCCTGGTTGGCGTGGTGCACGATTGAGATGTTCGCAGGCTCATAGAGCGAACCCTGCAGCAGGCCGTGCTCGACCAGCATCTCCTCGATCCGTTCCGAACCCGCTTCGGTGTAGGTGACCGAGCGTTGCTTCTCGTCATGCTCGAAATGTTCCGGGCTCAGCAGCGGGATCAGCGTGTTGATCGATTTGTAGAAGTCGCTGCGATCCTCGGTGGGCCCAGAAATGATCAGCGGCGTGCGCGCTTCGTCGATCAGGATCGAGTCCACTTCGTCGACGATGGCGAAGCGGTGCCCGCGCTGGACCATCTCGCCCAGCGAGTACTTCATATTGTCGCGCAGATAGTCGAAGCCGAACTCGTTGTTGGTGCCGTAGGTGACATCGGAAGCATAGGCCTGGCGACGTTCGTTGTCGTAGAGGCCGTGCACGATGACGCCAACAGACAGGCCAAGGAACCGATAGATCTGGCCCATCCACTCCGCGTCGCGCTTGGCGAGGTAGTCGTTGACGGTGACGACGTGCACGCCCCGGCTTTCAAGTGCGTTGAGATAGACCGGCAAGGTGGCGACAAGCGTCTTGCCTTCGCCGGTGCGCATTTCGGCGATCTTGCCCTGGTGCAGGAAAATGCCGCCCATGAGCTGCACGTCGTAATGGCGCTGCCCCAATGTGCGCTTGGCCGCTTCGCGCACGGTGGCGAAGGCTTCCGGGAGGATATCTTCGAGCTTTGCGGGCCCGCGCGCGAGGCGGTGGCGATACTCGCTCGTCTTGTTGCGCAGGGCCTCGTCGGAGAGCGCTTCGAACATCGGCTCGAGAGCATTGATGCGTTGCACCATTGGCCGCAGCATGCGCGCCTTGCGCTCATTGACGGAACCGAAAATCTGCTTGGCGAGATTAAGCATATGCACGATCTGTCATCTGGGGCGCCGAAGCATTTGGCGCAATGCGTAGGGTCGAAGGGGTCGAGCCGGTCGGCGTTGAATTTTCGGACTTTTTCGGGGCTCTCCGGCGTGCGCGCGCGTGCGGAAACACCCTCGACTCGTGCGCCGGCGAGACTTAAGAGCGCCCCCAGGCGGTGTCAATGCGCCAGCCTGGGCGCAGACCTTGCAGCGCCCCCGACCGAGAGAGCAGAACGCATGTCCTTGTCGCCACGCGCCCCGATTTTCGCCATCCTTGCAGCGGCCGCCCTGGGTCTTACCGCGTGCGGGCTCGGCCGCGACCCAGGTGGCGACAGCGGCGGCCTGCGCGATCCCGTGGTCGCCGCGACAGTTAATGGCCGTGCGATCTACATCGAAGATGTGCGCGCACACGCGGTGATGCGCGGCTGGCTGCAAGAAACCGAGGACCTCGACGCCAATTCCGACGCCTTCTACCTGGCGCTGGAAGAGCTGATCGAAGTCCGCCTGTTTGCGATGGAGGCCGAGGCGCGCGGCCTTGACCGTGAGCCCGATGTGCGCCGTCAGATCGAGAACGCCCGCGAGCGCGTCCTCGCCAACTCGATTTATGACGAGATCGATCAGCGCGCCATTGATCCCGAGGCGATCGAGCGGCTCTACCGCGAGAACGCCGGGCGCTTGGGCGAAGGCGAGGAGATTCATCTGCGCCATATTCAATTTCCAACACGAGAAGCCGCCGACGCGGCCAAAAGAAGGCTTGAGCAAGGCGAACGATTTGAAGCCCTGGCTTTTGAGCTGAATACAGATGGCGACGGTGGGGACCTGGGCTTCGCCAGGGTCTCTGACCTCGCCAGCGCCGTGCGCCAAGGCGTCGAACGCGCCAATGTCGGCGATCTGGTGGGGCCGCTGGAATTGCCCACTGGCTGGCACGTTTTCCGCATCGAAGATCGACGCGCCGGCGGAGCGCCAAGTTTGGAGACGCTGCGCCCGCGCATCGTCGATTGGCTGCGCTACCAAGAGATTACTCAGCTTAACGAGCGCCTCGCGAGCGATGCGCGCATTGAACGCCTGCGGGAGCCCGAAGAAGAACTCGAGCCTAGCGGCGACGTCACCGCGCCGGCGGATGCAACGCCCCCAACGCCCGCGCGCCCGGCGCCGAATCTAGCAAACCCACCCGGCGAGGCGCCTCCGCCCTTCCCATTCCCGATGGCGCCGAGCCAACCGTCGACGCACTCGGCCGCACCTGGCGGCGGCGCCGAACCGGCGCCATGAGTAAGGCGGGCCAAGTCTCGCCACTGGCGCCGGCGGCCTTCCCTACTCTTCCCGCCATCGCCGGCCTCGAGGCCGCCATCGGGAGCGCGGGCTTCTACAAACACCACCGGCCGGACATATTGTTGATCCGCGCGCCGCAAGGGACGCGCGCAGCGGGTGTGTTTACCACCAACGCTGTGGGCTCAGCGCCCACAGATTGGTGCAAACAGGCGCTCGCGACGACGCGGGGCGAGGTGCGCGGGCTTCTCGTCAATGCCGGTTGCGCCAATTCCTTCACGGGCCCGGCTGGCGATGCCGCCTGCAAGCGCTCGCTCGAAGCGAGTGCGGCCAAGATCGGGATAAAGACGCGCGAGATGCTCGCAGCGTCAACGGGCGTCATCGGGCTGGCGCTCGACGACACGAAGATCGCGCGCGCGCTCGGCAAGATGGAACTCGCCCCGGTCGATTGGCCAGCAGCGGCGGCCGCGATCACGACCACAGACACGTTCTCCAAGGGTGCGGGCGCGAGTTGCGAGATTGGCGGCGTCCCTGTGGCCATCGCCGGCATCGCCAAAGGCTCGGGCATGATCGCTCCGAAACTGGCCACGATGCTGGCGTTCGTGTTTACGGACGCCGCGCTTTCCACGCCAATCCTCAAAAAGCTGCTGCGCCAGGAAGCCGAGCTGAGTTTCAATTCGATCACTGTGGACAGTGATCGAAGCACAAACGATTGCGTGCTCCTGTTCGCAACTGGCCAAGCTACAATTCCTCCGATCGCAGACGCTGCCGATGAGCGCCTCGCACCTTTCCGGGCCGCACTCGCACGCGTGCTAACCGATCTCGCCATTCAAATTGTGCGCGACGGCGAGGGCGCGACGAAGCTGGTGACTGTCGATGTCGAAGGTGCGACCAGCGACGCCTCCGCGAAGATCATCGCCCGCACGATTTGCGAGAGCCCGCTCGTGAAAACCGCCATCGCGGGCGAGGACGCGAACTGGGGCCGCATAGTCATGGCGATAGGGCGAAGCGATCAGCCCGTGAAGCGCGAGATGATCGCGGTGCGCTTTGGCGATCTATGGGCGGCGAAGGACGGCATGGTCGCGCCGGACTACGACGAAGCGAAGATGAGCGCCTACATGAAACGCGCGGAGCTGGCGATTTCCGTGGCAGTCGGCCCGGGCGCCGGCCGCGCGCGCATGTACACCTGCGACCTGACGAAGCGCTATGTCGAGATCAATGGGGATTATCGGAGCTAGAGCAACGGACTGTAAATTCGCCTCGGGTCGATGGCGGGCGCGGAGCGAATGTATGTCCATAGTTGCTTTAGAAATTTCTGACTCAAGAGCGTCTTTGGACCTCAAATGCGACAATGAGCCCGATCCTAGCCGTGAGTCGCATTTGAGGTCCGACGCCTTAATCCAGCTCGAACGGCACGCGCATGCGGTAACGCCCTTGTACCGGCGCGCCGTCATGCGTGGCGGGGACCATAGTGTGGTCGTGCGCGATGCGGAGAGCGGCTGCGCCGAAGGCGAAGCCCGCCGGCGTTTCAGTGAGCACGACGCACGCCAGCGCTCCCTGCGTGGAAACGCGGCAATCGAGTTCAGCGTACCCCTCGACGCCGCGCGCCGCTGCTCGCAGTGGGTAGTAGCGCGCAAGATTGCGCGGGCGCTGAAGCCAGTGCGGATTTTCTATCAGCGTCGGCCCTGCCATTAGGCCACTTGTCGCTTTGGCGTCGACAAACGCGTCATCGGGCGGGGACAATGCGTCGATGGGTGGCGCCGGCACCTCCGTTGGCAGCTGACGCGGGATCGACCTTCGCGGCGTGGGCGAAGGCGCGGGCGGCAAGTCGATCACATCGACGGGCGTCGGTTGAGGGGGAAACTCCAGAATCTCGATCGTGTACTTCAACGACAACGCGCCCATCGCCGCCAAGGCAAAAAACGCCGTCGAAGCTGCGAGCGAAGTCGCGCGCATGGAAAGCGCGTGCGCCATGCAGACCTCCGATGGCCGCCGCTTCGATCAGCGGCGTGTGTTGACGCTGAGGCGTGAAGCGGCGTGCGGCAACTCACGAACGCGGGAGGCGTGTCACGCTTTCGCGAGCGCGGCCTTCAGTAGGTCGCCGAAAGCGAGAAGAACTGGCGCCAATCGCGCTCGCCCTCCTCTACGGGCGTGCGCGTGAGCGGATGGGCGAGCTCCCAGCGCGCGGTCAACCAGTCGTCGAAGGTGACCCGCACCCCCGCGCCCGCTGAAGCTAACGAATCCACCGCGCCCGGGCTGTCGAAGTTCCAGACTTCGGCGGTGTCATAGAAAGCGTACCCCTGCACAAAGGAGATGGGGCCGAGATTGGGATCGTAACCCGCGCGCAGCTCCACTAGGCCCGCAAGGGCGCGGTCCCCGGAGAGTTCACCCGCATCGTAGCCGCGCCCGTAAAAGGCGCCGCCCATTGTGAACTCCTCTGAAAGCAACAATGGCCGATCGCTCCATTGACCATCGACAGAGACGAACACGCCAAGATAGCGGCTGAGATCGCTGTAGTGTGTGGCGTGAAGATTGAGCGAGATGAACTCACCGGTGGCGTCAATGCGCGAGCGGCGAAGGATCGATGCGCCAGACGCACCCAGCACATCCAGACCGAAAGAGGCGCGTGCAAACACTGTCGTTGCGCGCCCCTCTTCATTGAGAAGACCTCGCAGAGTGATCCGGGCGACGCGCAGTTCGTCGGCGTAGGCGCCGCCGCCGAGCCAATCACCTTCGATATGGCGCGCCTCGAAGGCGCCGCCCAGCCACAGGCTGCCCGTTCGCCTACTCGCCAGGGGATGCTGGTATGCAATTGCCAGCGATTGACTGTCGCCGCCGGCATCCGGCGAGGCCATGTCCTGCCCATCATGACTGCGCGACGCCGCGGCCGCTGCCGCCAGGCGCGCGCCGTTTTCCAGCACGTAGGCGTAGGAGACTTCGACGCTTGTGAAATCGGCGGGCGTCGACGGCGTCGTGAATACGCTCAATGCAGCTTGGTCGCGATCGAGCAGAATGGAATTAGCTGCAACCCGGCCATACGCCTGCAAGGGCCCCACGTCGTCCGCGCCGCGATTGTCCAACTGGGCATACGCCTCGATCCGCGCTAACTCGGCACTAACCACGAGGCGGTGTCGCGTCGGTTCGTCCGGATCGGGCTCAACGCGCGAGCGCACGTTCAGCCCGGGCACGTTGCGGGCAAGGCCGATCCGGCTGTCGACCTCGGCGAGGCTGGCGACCGCGCCGGTATCCATGCCCCGAAAGAAGGGCGCGGCCTGAGCACGGCCGTCGCCTTCGACAACCACTTCGGTAATGCGGCCCTCTAATATGGCTATGCGCGCGATCCCGCTCTCTCGGCTCTGCGGGGGCACGATGGCGCGGGAAAGGAAGTAGCCTCTCTCACGGTAACGAGCGGTAATCTCATCGGCGATGCGCGCAAGATCGTCCAGACTTACCTCGCGCGTGAGGTAGGGCTCATAGTGGCGAGAGAGTTCGGCATGGGAGAAGACACTCGCGCCGTCGAGTGTAACGCCCAGAAGCATGAAGCAACCGCTGGCATGCGCCATGCAAGTTATCGGCGGTTCATATTCGGGATCGCTCGTACCGCGAAGGGCTAGGTCATCGGCGGCGAACGCAGGCGCGGCAAGGCACGCCGCGCCGAACACGCCCGAGAGCGCGCCGAGGCATACCCCGCGCTTGCCGCTTCCTTGCCGCATGAGCGTTCTGCCCACTCCTGGCCTTCGAAACGGGATTTCTTGCACACCAAGGAAAATGCTCCGCTAACAACGCAGATTATCAAATCCTTAGCGCCGGCTTTGTTAGTGTCGCCGGTCTTGGTGGCGAGGATCGTAGAATGCGGAATCTCCTGGCGTTAGCGAGCGCGTTCGCGCTCAGCATGCTTGCAGTTTCACTAACGCCGGCATCGGCGCAGCAAGTGGGATGGCGCATTGCAGCGCGCGAAGGTGTTGTGCGCGTGGTCGAGCCCGGCCAAGCTCCCGCCGAGGCGACGCTCAACCAACAACTCCAAGTCGGCGCCACCGTCACGACAGGCGCCAACAGCCGCGCGACGCTCGAAAACGGCGCCCAGCGCATAGCGATGGCGCCAAACAGCCGCGTGACCATCGCCCCCGATTCCAACGACGCGATGACCCGCATCCTGCAGGATCTGGGCTCGCTCCTGTTCCAAGTCGATCGGCAGGATTCGCAGCATTTCCGCGTAGAGACCCCGCTCCTGGCGGCCGTCGTCAAAGGGACCACCTTCACCGTTACTGCCGGTCCACATGAAAGCGTCGTTCATGTCGCCGAGGGGCTCGTTGAGGTTCGCGCCAATGAGAACAGCGCTGTCAGCGACGTCGCGGCCGGATCGACAGTTCGCGTCAATCGCGACGCGCCGGGCGCAATCAGTTTGACCACGCCAAGCGAGGCGGGTGCGGTTGTCGCAGCAGAAGTTCCAGCACTCGACTATGCCGCTGCGTCTGGCGGCGTCGTCGCTGGCCCTGAGAACGCCGCGCACGCCGAGGGACGCAATCAGCATGCGCTCGACAATGCAAGCGCTGGCGAGGGGTCCAGTCACGGCAATGGCGGTGAGCGCGGGGTATTTGAGCAATCTGTCCTGGCGGTGCGCAACGTCCTGGCTGGCCTCGTCGGGGCCGAACGAAGCGCCAATGCCCCCGCCCCAGCAACGGCAATCCCAGAGGCAATGGCACTGGCAACGCCGGCGCCAATGGCAATGGCAACGCCGGCGCCAATGGCAATATCGACGTTGGCGCCAATATCGGCGCTGGGAATGGAAACGCCCCGATCGACGTCGGCGCTAATGTCGGCGCGGGCAACGGCAACGGAAATGTCAATGGGGGCGCTGGCGCTGGCGTCGGGCCCAATGGAGGCGGCGGCGAAGTCGGCGCGAACCTTGCCTCCGGTCGCCGCAAGATCGGCATAGACTAGAAAGCGAAAATGGGGGGCGATCTCAACTCGGCCACACGAGCGGGGATCGCTTCACCGCGCCGGCGCGCGTTGGCAAAACTGGCGCGCCGTTGGGGCGCCCTGTTCGCGGCCTCCGCGCTGCTCGTGGCCGCTCATTTCAGCGGCGTTACAATCTTTCTAGATAACGAACTTGCGGGTGCGCGCGCGCGTATCGTACAGCGCGCGCCAACCGGCTCTATCGTTGTCGTCGCGATCGATACGCGCAGCCTACGCGCGGCCGGCGAGTGGCCGTGGCCGCGCGAGCGCTTTGCCAGCGCCATCCACAACCTGCGCGCCGCCGGCGCGAGCTTGATCGGCTTCGACGTCGATTTCAGCACCCGCTCCGCCAGCGCCGACGATGTGGTGCTGCACGATGCGATAGAGGCCGATCCCGGCTCGGTCGTACTGCCGACTTTCATGCAGCCAGGATTGAGGGAAGAGAACTCCCCTCTCGCTTCGCTGTCCCAGAATGCGGTGCTTGGCAGCGTCAACGTGCGCCTGGACCCGGACGGACGGGTGCGGCGCTACCACGGCGGCTATTCTCATGACGATCACTATCACGCCTCCATGGCGGCAGTGCTCGCGGGTGCGTCCTACGGAGACACGGACCCATTCTTGATCGATTACGGCATCCGCTCAGACCAGATCGATCGCCTCAGCTTCGAGGACGTTTACCGCAGCAACTTCGATCCTGAGCGCGTTCGCGGCAAGACAATCCTGATCGGCGCCACCGCGCTCGAACTCGGTGATGAATTCTCCACACCAATCGTGCCCGCGGTCCCGGGCGTTGTCGTTCACGCGCTGGCGTATGAGAGCATCGTTCAGGGCAGGATGCTGATGTCGCCGAATGGCGTTGTCACGCTGGCCTTGGCGTTTCTCACGCTCCTTGCGCTTTGGCCCCGTGCCGGCCCCCTTGAGCTTCCTCCTTTCCTTCTGCGGCAAGGAGTTGTTCTATCGCTTGCGCTGCTCGGGTCGCTTGTCCTTCAGGCCATCGCGCCGGTCAGCCTGAATCTCGGCCTTATGATCTTTGCACAAGCATTGTGCATCTGCGCTTGTGTGAACCGTGAATTGTCGCGCCGCGCGCGCGAGTTAGTGCGCCAACGGGAGCAACATCTCAGTTTTGTCGCGACGCATGATCCAGAAACCGACCTGCCGAACCGGCGAGCGATGATTGAGGAGCTCAATCGTCGATTGGAAGGCGCAGACAGCGCCAGTGTCGTCGTTGCTGTCGCCGTAGGCATCGATAGGTTTACGACGCTGCGAGCCGCCATCGGCTACGGCAACGCAAACCGACTCATGAGCAGTTTGTCTGCGCACATCGCCAAGCACACTGGCCAAGAGCGCGTGTTCCACATTTCCACGTCCGTGCTTGGCGCCGTGATGACCGCTGGCAGTGAGGCTGAGGCCCGCCAATTGTGCCTTGCGGGCTTTGGCGAATTGGACACAAGCATTCAGCTGGACGACCAAGAGATCGAGGCCGGCATTCGAACAGGGATCGCCGTGAGCGCGGCGGGAGGAAAAGCCGCGGAAAAATTGCTCGAGCACGCCTCCTTAGCCCTTGACGAAGCGCGCCTGCAGAGCCGGCGTTTTGCAGCCTACGACCCGAATGCAGCCGATCCTGCGGTCCAGCTTGCGCTTGTCTCGGATGTCGCCAAGGGCCTGCGGAGAGGCGAGTTCAGCTTGCGTTATCAAGCGAAGGCATGCGCCCAGGATGGGCGCGTGGTCGGCGCGGAAGCCTTAATGCGCTGGGCCCACCCCGTTCATGGCGACATCTCGCCTGACGATTTTATTACTGTCGCTGAGGAGACAGGCGCCATTCATCAGCTCACTCGCTGGGCGCTGCAACAAGCTATCGCTGACCAGCGCCGCATAAGCGATCAAGGCGTCGATGTAACGATTTCCGTAAACGTATCCGGCCGCTCGCTTTGCGATCGGGAATTCTGCGCCTTCGCTGTAGATGCGGTGCTCACGAGCGGGGCGCGAATCTGCCTTGAAATTACCGAGACCGCGATCATCGAGGACCCAATCGCCGCCCTTTCGGCACTCGCCGCATTCCGCGCCGCCGGCATTGGCATCTCGGTCGACGACTATGGTTCTGGCCTTTCCTCTCTCGCCTACCTCAAGCAAATCTCCGCCGACGAGCTCAAGCTGGACAAATCTCTCATCCGCGACCTCAAGACCAGCACGCGCGATCGGCTGATCCTGAAATCCACGATCGACCTGGCGCACAGCTTGGACATGACGGTGGTGGCCGAGGGGGTGGAGGATGAGGCCGATCTTGCGGTCCTGGCCGCCATGGGCTGCGACTGCATACAGGGCTATGTTCTGTCGCGGCCCGTCTCGTTAGTCGATTTCACGGCGTCATGCCTTGCCGGCTCACCGGCGCTGGTCCGCAAGGTCGCCGGCTAAAGCAACGGACTTTAGATTCGCCTCGGTTCGATGGCGGGCGCCTCCTGGCTTCGCAACCCAGTTTATCCTAACGAGCTTAAACCAAGGCGGCTCACGGCTTTTTCATGAGAATCGGCGATGCTTTCACCTCTTCGCGACGCCTCCTGCTGGTGGCGGCGGCGGCGTTGATCGACCCGGCGGGCCGCGTGCTCATCGCGCAAAGGCCGGCGGACAAACAACTCGGCGGCCTCTGGGAATTTCCCGGCGGCAAGGTCGAGCCTGGCGAAGCGCCCGAACAGGCGCTGGTTCGGGAGCTGATGGAGGAATTGGATTTGACCGTCGAGCCTGACGCCCTCGATCCGTTCGCGTTCGCTTCGCACGCTTATCCGGACTTTCACCTCCTCATGCCGCTCTACATCGTGTCGCGCTGGCACGGCGAGCCCAAGGCGAACGATGCTCAAGCATTGGCGTGGGCGCACCCCCTCGAACTGGCTCGCTACGCCATGCCGCCGGCCGACTTGGTCCTCGTCGACCGGCTGATCGAACGGAGCGCGACGTGATCAAGTGTTTTCTCCGCGGCGAACGCGGCACGACCGCTATCGAATACACGCTCATCGCTTCGCTGATCAGCATGGCGATCATCGCCGGCATGTCGCTTTGGAGCGACAAGGCAACCGACATGTTCACGGTGATCCAGAACGCCGTCGCGCCCTGAACGGGGCGAGCAAATAAGATTGCGTCCTAAGACGCTTTGAAGTCAGAAGTTTCTAAAGCAACTTTGGACTTTAAATTCGCTCCGCGCCCGCCATCGAACCGAAGCGAATATAAAATCCGTTGCTTTAAGCTTCCAATTCGACATCCCAGTAGAGATAGTCCTTCCAGCTTTCGTGGAGGTGATGCGGCGGGAAGCGCCGCCCCACGTGCTGGAGTTCATGCATGGTCGGCCGGCGCGGGCGCCGCCTTGGGCGCATGGCCGCATGGCGGGCGAACTTGCCGCCCTTGCGCAAATTGCATGGCGCGCACGCTGTGACGATGTTCTCCCAAGTCGTGCGTCCGCCCCGCGAACGCGGGATCATGTGATCGAAGGTCAGCTCCTCGGGCGAGCCGCAATACTGGCACGCGAAGCCATCGCGCAGGAAGACGTTGAATCGCGTGAATGCCGGGGGACGGTCCTGGGCGACATAATCCCGTAGCGAGATGACCGACGGGAGACGCATCTCGAACGAGGGAGAATGAACTACCTGATCGTAGCGGGCCACGACGTCAACGCGCTCAAGAAACACAGCCTTGACCACTTCCTGCCAAGGCCACAGCGACAGCGGGTAATAAGAAAGCGGCCGGAAATCAGCATTAAGCACCAGCGCCGGCCAGCCAGTTAAAGACAAAGGAGCAGCGGAGGCGCCGACAGCGGTCATTGCCAGCCTCGCTGCGGAGGCCGGCTCACGTTCGGAAGGGGGACCGGATTAGGCGAACTGAAGACCCTGCTCCTTTGCAACGCCAAGCTTAGCACGAGTCAGCGCTGAGGCGAGTCACCCCTGCCCGATTTGGCGTAGCCAAATGATGACAACACAGCAAAGTGGCCATGAATCATTACGTGCTGCGTACAATGCTCGGTGATTTCAAGTATCTGGCGAGAAACGCGCCGCCGAGGTCGAGGCCGTCCTGGCCGATCGAGTGCGGCACGCCGTAACTCACGTGCCATTGGGCGCCGTGCCCGACTGCCGCCAGACCTTCGGCAGAATCAAACAGCGCCTTGATCGGGATCATCGGGTCGCGATCGCCGTGGACGAGCAGTACAGGGGGCTTGGAGCGCATCTCCTCCCTGAGCTTTTGCCCTGCAACCAGCACGCCGGAATAGCCAAGAATCGCCGCGACCTGCCTTTGCCGCCGCAAACCCACATACAGCGACATCATTGTCCCTTGGCTGAAGCCGACGAGCGCCAACCGGCTTTCATCGAGGCCCGCCCGCTCCAGCTCCCGGTCGATGAATCGATCGACCGACTGCGCCGCACGCCGCGCGCCCTGCTCCATCGAGTGCGGTTCCAGATTTGAAATGGGAAACCATTGATAGCCGCCGGGCGCTTGCGGAACCGGTTCGATAGCGTTGGGAGAAACGAACGCGGCGCCCGGCAGGGCCTTGGCCCAATGGGGCGCAAGGCTGATGAGATCGGCGCCGTTAGAGCCGTAGCCGTGGAGAAGCACCACCAACGCATCGGGCTTGCCGCCGCGCCTGGGCGGCATTCGAGGTCCGTCTATGAAGACTGTCATGGCGCCTAGCTAGCGGCTTGCACGCGCGAACGGTAGCCTTGACGGGATATGCAATTTGTCACGCGGTTCGCGCCCTCACCCACCGGATATCTCCATCTGGGGCACGCATTCTCAGCGCTTTGCGCATTCGAGGCGGCGCGCGGGGCGGGAGGTCGCTTCCTGCTGCGAATTGAGGACATCGACGCCGCTCGCGCACGACCTGAATTCGAGGCGGCGATCTACGAGGACTTAGCTTGGCTCGGCCTCACTTGGGAAAAGCCCGTGCGCCGCCAATCAGAGCACATGGAAGATTACGCCAGCGCGCTTGGGACCCTAATTGATCGCCAATTGGTCTATCGCTGCTTCCGAACCAGAAAGGAGGTGGCGGAGGCAATCGCCTCCGCGCCGCACGGGGAAATCGAAGAGGTGTTCCGAGGGGAAGCACTTGTCGAGTCCGAGGAGAACGAGCGCTTGGCGGCGGGCGATTCCTTCGCCTGGCGCCTCTCGCTCAAGAAGGCGCGGGCCGCGCTCGGCTCAGCCTATTTCGCTTTGATGTTTGTGGATGAAACCGGCCCCGTGCGCGCCGAACCCGAGCGCCTCGGCGACGTCGTGCTCGCCCGCAAGGACTTTGCCGCCAGCTACCACTTGGCCTCGGTGTGGGACGATGCGCTTGCGGGCGTGACCGATATTGTTCGCGGCGAGGACCTTCGTGAGGCCGCGCACTTTCATGTACTGCTGCAGCGCTTGCTTGATCTCCCCACGCCTCGCTATCGCCACCATCGCTTGATTACGGGCCAGAATGGAAAACGCCTAGCTAAGCGAGATCAGGCGGCTACACTGAAAGCTGTGCGCGAGAAAGGCGGGACGGCAGCCGACGTGCGCGCCCTTCTCGGCATGGATGGTTAGCGGGCAGCGACCACATTTGTCGCTAGGACCGCGAACGCTTGTGAAACCATGATCGCGTAGAATGGACCTAAGCTGCAAGAGCGCAAACCCCATGTCATGGGTCGATCACCAGGGATATTTCGGGCCGGATCGCCGCAAGCAACGCGGCGGCTTGCGGTTGCGAGACCGACGCCATGACAATATCGCCGGGCGTCCGCCCTGCCTGCGTACGGCGCTGCGGCAGTTGCGCATGCACGTGATAGAGGCGCATGGACCAGAAGGAATGAACGCGTTCATTACGCGCGCGCGCGGTGTCGCCCATCTCGCCGACAAGCACGGCGAGCGCGAGGCCGCCCTTGTGTTAGCCAGCATGTGCACTCAGCTGGCTCGCGCCGGCAATCGCGACGCACGCCAATCGATTTACGACTACTTGGATCGGATCTACGAAAAACTGCGGGCCCTGGATTGATCCATCAATCCGGGTAGTGGCGCTCGCCCGGCCAACCCTCGATCGCCTCTATAGCCGAATGAGCACTTTCGAGTTTGTGATCCGGCACATTGGAAATCCGCGCCGCCTCAATCCACGCCTTGATCCCGGTCGGCGCGATCCGGTCGCGCGCGCAAAGCACGAATAGCGGCTCCGTCTTCCCGAGGCTCGCGAGCGACCCGAACTCCAGTTCGTTGGCGAGGGTTACGAATCCAGCTTCGCGCAAGAGGCGCACGCACTGCGTCTTCACGTCGCGCCCTTCGATATCGCTGAGCATCATGCGTTTTCTCCGTTAACGAGCCGCCTAACGCAAAGGGCTTTAAACTCCCCTCGGTTCCACTGAGCCCGATCCAAGCCATGAGTTGCACTTGAGGTCCGACGCTTTAGCGGTTGCTGAAGGCGCCGATCAGGCGCGTCGCCCAGTCGCCCAGCGCGTTCCAAGAATCTTCACCTCCCTCGAAGCGGCCCAAGCGCACCATCACAAGATCCTTCGACGGCGAGATCACGATGATTTGCCCTTCATAGCCCTGTGCTGAGAACGAGTCGGCCATATTCTCATCGACGATCAGCGAACGGGCTGGCCGGCCAGTTCCGCTGGATGGCGTCAGCCACCAATGGGCGCCATAGATGTCTACGCTTGGGTCAGGCGTCGGAGTTCTACCGAAATCGACCCATCCCTCGGGCAGCACGCGTGCGCCGTCCCACACCCCATCGCGCAGATAGAGATAGCCAAAACGTGCGAAGTCCCGCGCTGTCGCGTAGATGAGGGAGCTTCCGTAGAAGGCGCCCTGGGGATCGAACTCCACCACAGGATGCATCCCGATCGGCTGAAACACCGCGGACTCCATCCAGGCGCGCATACGCTGGCGGCGATCGGCGACACTGTTCGGATTAGGTACGATGACGCGTGTCAGCGCGTCCGAGATAAGGAGCGTGCCCGCGGATGTGTAGTTCCAATGGGCCCCCGGATCACGAATCAGCGGACGCGCCGCCGCCCAACGCGCGACATCCTGCCGACCGGGGCCGAAGAGCATGTTGGCGTTGCCGCTAGACGTCACATCGGAGGCGGTTTCGAGATAGTCGCTGCCATCGACCATATTGAGCCATTGGCGCCAAGTAATTGAGGCGCGCCTGTCGCCGGCGCGCCAATGCGGCGAACCCATCGGCGCGTCGATCGCGACACGGCCCTGCAGCACAGCAGCGCCGACAAGGGCATGCGTGATCGATTTCGCCATAGACCATGAGACCAGCCGCATTCCACGTTCGTAGCCCTCGCTATAACGCTCGAATACAATGTGGCCGCCTTGCACGATGATGACAGCGCGAGTTTCTCCCAATTGCGGATGAGGTCCGGCGAAGGCTTCCGTAATGGCCAGGTCGAAAGCGGCGCCATCCACGTCCCTCGGCAAGGGTGCTTCTGACCACTCGACCGTAGGCCACGCCAAGCCCGCAGGTTGCTGCGGCAGAGGGACCAATTGTTGCGCGCTTGCCGCGCTTGCCAACGCCAGCGCCATCGCCGCAGCTAGAATCGCGCTCTTCAGCATGACGCCCGTCCCCTCAATGGCTATGCTCGGCGCAGCATAGGGGGAGGCGCCGGTGTCGCGCAAACGTTGGGTGTGGATCGGATCGCTGGCGGTGGTCGCGTTGGGGGCAGGCGCCGCCTGGTCGATGCGAGACGATCTGGCCTATGCGCGTATCGCCACCGGCTACGCCGCCAAGCAGACCTGCTCATGCGTGCATGTGAGCGGGCGGGCGCTCGAAAGTTGTGTTGCGGAGTTTCCCGAGGAAGCGCGTGACCAGATTACGATAACGCAGGACGGCGCCCTTGTCCGCGCCGGGGTGCTGTTTGGGGCAGTTAGCGCCCAAGCCCGTTACGAAGAGGGCTTCGGCTGCACGATCCTCGACTAAAGGCCGATCGCTCGAGCCGTTGTTATTGTTCAGGCCCCTGCACTTCGCCCGTTACTACGTTGCGTATAGCGCTGGACGAGGGCCGACCCGCGTAACCCAGCTGAGGGGCGACCTGAATGAAGAGCTGGTCGCCGCGCTGAACGACCGCCGGCACGGGCCCTAACGTGATGACCACACGGCGCACGCTGGTCATGGGCGCGGCCGCCAAACCCTCAGCGGCGCGCTCAGCGGCATCGACCACAACGCCTGCCGCAGGCGCCGACATTTGCGCAGGCGCAGTGAAAGTCACCTGCTGGCCGACGCTACGGCGCGCGCGCGCCTGCAGCTGCCGGAAGCGCTCCTGCATCTCCACAAAAGCGATGGCCGCAGGCGCCAGGGGCGCGACGGTCTCCTCTTCAGAGGCGGGCGCACCAGTGCGCAGGGTGCGCGTGTAAACGATGATGCCTCCGTGCGGGGTCACGCGCAGCATCACGGCGCCATCTTCTGTGCGGTAGATCTCGCCGCCACCTGCCGCCATGTACGGGCGCAGCACATGGACCTCGGGATCGCCCTCAAATCGGACCAAGGCAACGCGGCTGCCAGAGCGGTCAAAAATAAAGCGCACCGCCCCGTTGGGAGTTGAGTAGCGTGTGGCGCTGGAGTTGGCCGAGTAGAGCCCCTGGACCGGCGGGGCGGTCTGGCGCTGTTGCTGGGCCTCTGCCGCCTTCGGCGTCCCAGCCAGCGCCAAAGCCGCGGCGAATGCCGCTGCACTCCGCACTGTCAGGATCGGCCCGTTGGTGTGGCTCATGGGCGCGGACAAGAGCGCTCGGACCTGGGCGCTTTTTTGGCGGTGTTGCAGGCCTCCGGCGCCAGTGTTGCGGCAAAGCCGCAATTCCGCTCAGCCGAGCTTTGCTGGCTCGCCCTTCAGGGCGAGGGCTGAAGCAGTGTCAGGCGCGGAATGGACAAGCTCGTGCTCGCCGGCAAAGGCCGGCTCAACCGCCGGTGCAACCTGGGCGGCGACCTCTATCGGGTGATCCGACCCACGCCCCCGCCTAGGGGCGCGCGCCTCGGCTGACACCGTGCGCAGCATGGGCGGCAGCGGGCCGGCCCTCACGGTGTCAGGGGGCAACGCCGGCGGGATTCGCACCACAACCACCGGGCCCGAAACTGGCGGCGGGTTCGACAAATCCCCCGCCACGCCCGCCGCAAAGGAAAGCGTGCTTAGCGTCAAGGCAACAGCGCACACGCGGATAAAAGGCGCGGATATCACGACCGAAGTTGGTTAACCTGAGTCGGCGCTCCCTGTCCTGCAAACTGGCGTCAGCGTAGCGATTCACGATCCAAGTTCAGCTCCGACGCGAGGATTCGCTCGGCGCTCGGCAGGACGCGTCGAAGGCCTGCATAGAATTGTTGCGCATCGCCAACAACGACGATATCCACTTGCGCCGCACCGAAATAGCGCGCCGCCGCTGCGCGGGCTTGCTCGGGTGTCACGCTCGAGACATCAGCGACGTAGGTCCCCAATCGTTCGGGTGGCAGCCCGTATAGCGCAAGCGTTGAGATCTGCCCCGCAAGACCGGAAGTCGTTTCCACGTTGCGGCCAAATGAACCGATGAGCACCGCTTTGCGAGCGGTGAGTTCCCCCTCGGGCACAAGCGCATCGCCGATGCGATCGATTTCCGCGCGCATCAGTTCATACACTTGCACCGCTGCATCGTTGCGGGTTTGCGCCGAGGCCACGATCGGTCCTGGCGCGATTCGCGCCTGCAAGGTTGAGTTCGCGCCATAGGAAAGACCGCGGCGAATGCGTATCTCCAGATTGAGCCGCGCCGAGTAGCCCCCGCCCAGGACGTTGTTGGCCACAAGCAACGGGAAGTAATCGGGATCGGTGCGGGATACTCCGCGCAGTCCCATCGACACTGCCGCTTGGCCGGTCTCGGGCAAATCGACGACGATGACCCGCGGCGACGGCGCGTAGGCGCTCGCATCGGGGCGAGCTTGTCGTTCACCCGGCGGGTTGGCCCAGTCGCCGAAATAGCGCTCGGCGAGCGCAAAGCCGTCGTCGGCAGACACATCACCCGCTATCACGAGCACCGCATTGTCGGGCCGCCACTGGGCGCCATGGAAGGCGGCAGCGTCTTCGCGGCTGATCGCTTCTATGCTGCGCGGAGACGCAACAGCCCCATACGGCGTTTCGCCAAACAGCGCGCGCGTCATGGCAAAGCCGGCGATGGCGCCGGGTTCGCTAAGCTCCACTTGCAACCCATCGAGAGCCTGTTGTTTGGCGCGGTCCAACTCTTCCTGCGCGAACGCGGGGTTACGCACTACATCTGCGAAGACTGTGAACGCCGCATCGACGCGGTCCGTGCGGGTCTGCAGTGACACCGCTGATGAATCGACCCCCGCGCCTGAGGAGATCTCGGCGCCCAGGGATTCGATCTGACGCGCAATATCAGTGGCGCCGCGGCTCGTGGTGCCGCGCGTCAACAAATCCGCAGTCATCGAAGCAAGACCCGCCAGGTCACGCGGATCGGAAACGCCGCCCGAAGCGATGCGCAGATCGGCGCTAATCAGCGGCAAGGCGCGATTGGGCGCAACGATTACCCGCATGCCGTTCGCAAGCGTGCGCTGGGCGGTAGCGGGGATGCGCGCATCGACGGGCGTCCCCGCAGCCGGGGGCGCCTCGCGTTGGCCCTCCGGCGCGAGCGCGAACACTGGAATCTCCGATTGCGGAAGAGAAAGCGAGCGCGCCTGGATCGTCGGGGAGCTTGTTATTGTATCGCCGGTGCGCCCCTCCTCCTCAGGCAGATAGCGCACGACGACGCGGCGATTGTCATTGAGGATTGAACGCGCGACACGCTGAACGTCTGCCGCCGTGGTCGCTTGAATCGCGGCGAGCAAGCGGTCGGCGTGGGCCGCATCGCCGTAGCGGATCACCGCATCGGCGAGCTCGAAGGCGCGGCCGAATGCCGTTTCGCGGCCGTCGATCGTGGCGGTGACGATTTCGTTCTTGGCTTCATCGAGTTCTGCTGACGTTACCGGTTCATCGCGCAGGCGGGCGATCTCAGCGGTGAGACTTGCCACTCCTTCTTCGGCCGTCTTGCCCTCGGACAAAATGGCGAACAGCGAATAGGCGCCTGGGTCCTGCGTCGCTTCAAGGTTCGTGAAGACCTCGGCGGCGACCTGTTGTTCGTACACCATCGCCTGGTAAAGGCGCGAAGATTCCCCGCGTGACACGATCGCATCCAACACCATCAGCGCAGGCAGATCTGGGCTGGTCGAAGCCGGCTGCGGATAGGAGATCATCACCGCCGGCAGCGGCACGTTTGGGGCGTGCACGGTGTACTCGCGTGACTGCGTGCGCGTCGGTTCGGTAGGGTAATCGCGCGGAATTAGCCGGTTCGGGCGCGCGATATCGGCGAAATATTCGTCGACCCAGGCATCGAGTTCAGAAGAGTTGAAATTGCCGGCCACGACGAGCACGGCGTTGTCGGGGCGATAATAGGTCGCGTGGAAGGCGCGCACATCCGCGACAGTTGCGGCGTCAAGCTCTTCGATCGAACCGATGCCGGGGCGCCCATAAGGATGCACCGTAAAATTGGCCTGCGCGAGATAAAACCCAAACAAGCGCCCATACGGAGAAGCCAGAACACGCTGACGCAGTTCTTCCTTCACGACGTCGCGTTCGGAATCGAACGTTGCGTCGTCGACGACTAAAGAGCTCATGCGATCGGCCTCCGCCCACAGCACGCGGCGCAGGTGGTTGGCCGGAACGACCTGATAGTAGTTGGTGAAATCGTCGTAGGTGGAGGCGTTGTTGAAACCGCCGACATCTTCAGTGAGGCGATCCATCGTTTCCGAAGGCATGTTGCGCGTGGCTTTAAACATGATGTGTTCAAAGAGATGGGCGAAACCGGAGCGTCCCGCCGGATCGTCCACCGATCCGACGTCGTACCAAACCTGAACTGAGACGTTAGCGGTATTAGGGTCGGGCATAGCGTAGACGCGCAGACCGTTCGCCAAGGTGCGGGTCGTGTAATGCAGCGGCGCGACGTGCAGCGCCTCGGGCTGGGGCGCCGATGATGTAGCGCATGCCGCGAGCGCTAATGCGGCGGCGAACAATGAAACCAGTTTTCTCATAGCGACCCCCGAAGATCAGATGGCGCTTGTAGCGGGGGGCTCACGCGCCCGCCACCCGCTTTGCGACCATTTTCAGGGTTTCGCGGACGATTGGCAGATCAGCGAGCGGGCTCGTACGCCAGGATGGGCCCAAGCCAGCGCTCGGCCTCGCGCAGCTCCCAGCCTTTGCGCCGCGCGTAGTCCTCGACCTGGTCGCGATTGATGCGGCCGACGCCGAAATACTCCGCGCGCGGATGAGCGAAATAAAGTCCCGACACCGACGAGGGCGGCGTCATCGCCAGGCTCTCGGTCAAATCCATGCCCGTGCGTTCGCGCGCTTCGAGAAGCTCGAAGATCGTCCGCTTCTCTGTATGATCGGGTTGGGCGGGATAGCCGGGCGCGGGCCTGATGCCGCGATACTTCTCGCCGATGAGCTCTTCGTAATTCAACGTCTCCTCGGCGGCATAACCCCAGAGTTCGCGACGCACTTTCGCGTGCATGGCTTCGGCGAAAGCCTCCGCCAAACGGTCGCAGAGCGCCTGCGCCATGATAGCAGAATAATCGTCATTGGCGCGCTTGAAGCGGATCGTTACTTCCCCTTCTCCGATGCCCGCCGTCACTGCAAACGCGCCGATGTAATCGTGCACCCCTTTCGGCGCGACGAAATCCGCCAACGCAAAGTTTGGTTTGTCTGCGCCCTTGTCCATCTGCTGGCGCAACGTGTGTAGGCGCGCTCGCTCGTGAGCGCGCCTATCGCTCTTCCAGAGCACGATGTCGTCGCCGTGGCGGTTGGCCGGCCAAAAACCGACAACGCCGGAGGCGCGCACCCACTTCTCCGCCACCAATTGCGCCAACATGGCGCGGGCGTCCTTGTACAAATTTCGCGCCGCCTCCCCCACGATTTCGTCGTTCAGAATTGCGGGATATCGCCCCGCCAATTCCCACGCCGCGAAGAACGGCGTCCAATCTATGTACTGCACAAGTGCTTCGAGGGAATAATTCGCAAAGGTTCGCAGGCCCAGGAAGCTGGGGCGCACTGGCGCGTATTTGAGCATCGGCGCACGATCGCGCGCTTTCGCCAGGGGCAGGCGCGGGCGTTTGTCCTGCCCCGTCATGTAGCTTTCGCGCGCGGCAACCTGGTCAGCCTTGGTTTCCGCCACGAGCGTTTCGCGGTCGCCCGAAAAGAGTTTCTGTACAACGGGCACCGCACGCGAGGCGTCGGCGACGTAAATGGTCGGCCCGGAATAGGCCGGCGCGATCTTGACCGCAGTGTGCGTGCGCGACGTGGTGGCGCCGCCGATCAGGAGCGGCAGGTTGAGCCCACGCCGCTGCATTTCTCCGGCGACGAACACCATCTCGTCCAGCGAGGGCGTGATGAGGCCCGAGAGCCCGATCGCATCGGCTCCGATTTCCTTGGCCCGATCCAAAATCTTTTCGCACGGAACCATTACGCCGAGGTCGTCGATCTCGTAGCCGTTGCACTGCAGGACGACGCCAACGATGTTCTTGCCGATGTCATGCACATCGCCCTTTACGGTCGCCATCACGATCTTGCCGTTGGACTTGCCGACAAGACCCATGCGCTCCTTTTCCTCCTCCATGTGCGGAATGAGGTGAGCGACCGCCTGCTTCATCACCCGCGCGGACTTCACCACTTGCGGCAGGAACATCTTACCGGCGCCAAAAAGATCGCCGACCACCGACATGCCGTCCATCAACGGGCCTTCAATTACGTGCAGCGGACGCGCCGCCTGCAAGCGCGCCTCTTCCGTGTCCTCGACGATGAACTCGTTCAGCCCATACACAAGGGCGTGGGCGAGGCGCTCTTTCACCGGCTTCTCGCGCCACGCGAGGTCACGTGCGACGTTGTTCTTCTTGGCGCTCCTCACGCTTTCCGCGAATTCGAGCAGGCGATCGGTGCCTTCGGCGCGGCGGTTCAAGAGCACATCCTCGACACGCTCACGCAATTCCGGCTCGACATCATCGTAGAGCGTCAGCGACCCGGCGTTGACAATCCCCATGTCCATACCGGCGTGGATTGCGTGGTAAAGGAACACCGCGTGCATCGCCTCGCGCAGCGGTTCGTTGCCGCGAAACGAGAACGAGACGTTGGACACGCCGCCTGACACATGTGCGTGGGGAAGCGTCGCGCGGATCGTGCGCGTCGCTTCGAAATAGGCGAGCGCATAGTCGGCGTGCTCCTCAATCCCCGTGGCCACCGCGAAGATATTGGGGTCGAAAATTATGTCCTCGGGGGCAAAGCCGTTGTCCACCAGGAGGCGGTAGGCGCGCGAACAGATTTCGATCTTGCGCTCGGCGGTGTCGGCTTGTCCTTGCTCGTCGAACGCCATGACGACGGCCGCCGCGCCGTAGCGGCGCACCCGGCGTGCATGATGCAGGAATGCCTCCTCCCCTTCCTTGAGTGAGATCGAATTTACGATCGATTTGCCCTGCGCGCATTTGAGGCCCGCTTCGATCACCTCCCACTTTGAGCTGTCGATCATCAGCGGAATCTTGGCGATGTCAGGCTCGGAAGCGATCAGATTCAAGAAACGCGTCATCGCCGCCGGCCCGTCGATCAGGGCCGCGTCCATGTTCACGTCGAGCACATTGGCGCCCGACTCGACTTGCTGGCGCGCCACCGCGAGCGCGCCGGCGTAATCGTCGGCCTCGATGAGTTTTCGAAATCTCGCCGAGCCGGTGACGTTGGTGCGCTCGCCGACAACAACGAAATTCGCGAAGGGGTTAGGAGACGTCATTTGCGCGCGAGGCTCGCAAACACACGACCGTCATTCCGGATCGCGCTCCGCGCGTCCCGGAATAACTGAGCAAATATTTGTCGATGGCTAGGCGGCTGCATTGAACGGTTCGAGACCAGCGAGCCGCAACCGAGCATCGTGCGAAGGGACGCCGCGCGGCGCGACGCCTTCGACGGCATGGCGCATATGCTCGATGTGGGTCGGTGTCGTGCCGCAGCACCCGCCTGCTATGTTCAACAAGCCGGCGCGCGCCCATTCGGCGTAATGCACTTCCATTGAATGGGGCGTCTCGTCATAGCCGCCCATGGCGTTGGGCAAACCGGCGTTCGGGTAGGCGCTGACCGCGCATTCGGCGACGCGCGAGAGGTCGGCCAGGAATGGGCGCATCTCGGCGGGACCCAGCGCGCAATTCAATCCCACCGCCCACGGATTGGCGTGACGCACCGAATTGTAGAACGCCTCCACGGTCTGCCCCGAGAGCGTGCGGCCAGAGCGATCGGTGATGGTGCCGGAAATCCAAAGGGGGAGCTCGACACCGGTCTTGTCGAACGCCTCCGACGCACCCCAGAGCGCGGACTTAGCGTTCAACGTGTCGGTGATGGTTTCGATCAGCAGGATATCTGCGCCCCCTTCGATGAGGCCAAGCACTTGTTCTTCGTAGCCGCGCGCCATGGTGTCGAAATCGACGTCGCGGCGCCCCGGATCGCCGACATCCGGCGACATCGAGAGCAGTTTCGTCGTCGGCCCGATTGCGCCTGCAACAGCGCGCGGGCGCCCGTCGCGCCCCTCGAACTTGTCGCACGCCGCGCGCGCCAGCCTCGCCGCCTCGATATTGATCTCACGCACAACCTCTTCCAGCGCATACTCAGCTTGGCTGATCGCCGTCGCGTTAAACGTGTTGGTGCAGGTGATGTCGATGCCGGCGGCGAGGTAGCCCTCGTGAACCTGCGAAATGACGTCTGGCAGCGTCAGCACCAGGAGGTCGTTGTCGCCCTTGAGCGACATCGGGTGTTCGATAAATCGCGTGCCGTGGAAATCGTTGGTCGTAAGCCCGTACCCTTGCAGGTACGCACCCATGGAGCCGTCGAGGATGAGGATGCGCACGGCCCGTTCGGCGTTGAGCAGCGACAGTCGTTCCTCTCTATTCATGCCTCACCTTCCTTGGCCACACGCACGCCGACGATGCGGCAGATCGCCAACGTCAGATCCGCGCGGTTGAGCGTGTAGAAATGGAAGTCCTCTACGCCCTCCGAAGAGAGACGCGCGCACAGTTCGGCAGTCGTCGCCGCTGCAACCAGGCGGCGCGTCTCCGGATCGTCATCGAGCCCGTCGAACAAATTGGTCAGCCAGCGCGGCACGTTTGCGCCGCAGCCTTGAGCCATCTTCACAATGCCTTTGTAGTTCGTTACCGGCATGATGCCAGGCAAGACCGGCGCTGTGACGCCCTCACGCGCCAGCCGATCGCGAAACGACAAGAAGACATCAGCGTCGAAGAAGAATTGCGAAACGCCGCGCGCAGCGCCCGCGTCGAGCTTGCGCTTGAAATTGTCGATCTCAGCGGCCCAGGACGGGCTCGCTGGATGCCTTTCAGGATGCACCGCGACCGATATTTCGAAGTCGGCGACCCGTTTGGCGCCGGCCACCAGATCGGCGGCGCTAGCGTACCCCTCCGCATGCGGCTCGAAGGGCCGATCGGCGCCGGCAGGGGGATCGCCGCGCAGAGCTACGATATGTCGAACGCCCGCCGCCCAATAATCGCGTAGCACGTGATCGACATCGGCGCGGCTGGCGCTGACGCAAGTCAGGTGTGCGGCGGGCTTTAACGTCGTTTCACTGACGATGCGCGCGACAGTGCGGTGTGTGCGGTCGCGCGTTGAGCCGCCGGCGCCGTAGGTCACTGACACGAAACTCGGGCTCAAGGGTTCGAGTTTGCGGATCGCCTCCCACAATTGCGCTTCGAGCCCTTCCGTCTTCGGCGGGAAGAACTCGAACGACACGCGCGGGCTGCCGAGCCTCTCGGCGGCTTCGGCGATCAGGTTCTGGGCGTGACCGCTCAAGCTTTGTCTCCCGCCCAGATCTTCACCGTGAGTTGGCCGCGCTTCTTCGGCGCAAGCGTCGTGGTTTTGAGTTGCGTGACGCCGGCGCTTACGCACCATCCGCTGATCTCGGCGTCGGAGAAACCTAAACGCCGATGGGCGTGTTCCTCCCTCAAGAACTCGAGGTCGTGGGGCGCGAAGTCGACAATCACAAGCCGCCCGCCTTGCCGCAACATGCGCGCCGCTTCGGTGAGCGCGCGGCCTGGATCGGTGAGGAAGTGCAGCACTTGGTGTATGGTGACAAGATCGGCCGCGCCCGCTTCGATCGGGGGAGCGTACACATCGCCGAAGCGCACCGCGGCCTTCGCTTTCAAATCGTCGAGCAAAGCGCGAGCCACGGCGAGCATTTGACGGCTCGTGTCGAACCCTTCCGCGCGGCTCACGCGATCGGCGAAGAGCTGAATCATCCTCCCTTGGCCAACCCCGACATCGACCATGAGTTCAAACGGCCCCTCGCCCGACGCCGCGAGGATGGCGCTGTCTATGTCGGCCTCCGGCAAGTGCAGCGCGCGCACCCGTCCCCAATCCTCGGCGTTGACCGCAAAGTACGCTGATGCCGCCTCTTCGCGTGCGGCGCGGATCGCCGTCAGCCGCTCTGCATCGTGCGCGAGCAACGGATCGCCCGGATCGAGCATGGCAAGCGCGGCTTCAGCAAAGCGCCGTTCGATCGTGTCCGCGCGCGGCAAGCGATAGAACACCCATGCGCCCTCAGGAGCGCGCTCCACCAGGCCCGCCTCGGTGAGCAATTTGAGGTGGCGGCTGACCCTTGGCTGACTCTGACCCAGCGCCTGGGCCAACTCACCGACTGCCAACTCCCCCTCCGTGAGCAGCGCAAGCGCCCGCAAGCGGGTTTGCTCGCCGGCGGCCCGCAAGGCCCCGACCACGCGCTCAGAGTCGCGGCGCTCCGGCGAAGGCCGACTTTGAGATATAAACATACCTTTATATGACATTGAATCAGCACTATGGGAAAGCCCCCGCGGGAGGGTCTTTTCGCGGGACATGTGGCGGAGTCGCATCGCCTCTTGTTTGTCGTTCTAGTGTCCTGGAATTGAAGTTCGTTTTATCATCTGGATCGGTTATGGAACGAAATCAGAATCCAAAAAGAACACTAGAATCAAGAAGTCATGCCTTGGCTCTTATACCAAGGTTCGCTCTGCGCCCGCCATCGAACCGAGGGGAATAAAGGTTCGTTGTTTTGGTTCATATGATTGGCGCCCTGCTTCGACACACCGCCACGCGGCAAGGAGAGGCGCCTCGGGACTGCTAAACTTGATTAACGAAACACCGCCATTATGTGGCGCTTCGGGCAGGGACCTATGCGGCGGCAACTCTTGGCATTGGGACTGGCGGCGGCGTGCTTGGCGCCATCGAGCGCGTTCGCGCAAGACGCCCAGGACGATCCATGGGAAGGCGTCAACCGCGACCTGTTTGCGCTCCATGAGGCCGTCGATAGAGCGTTGCTTGGCCCGATCGCGCGCGGCTATCGCGCAATCACGCCTGAACCCTTTCGCGAGGGCGTCCGCAATGTCTTGCGCAACCTTCGCTCACCCGTGGTCTTCGCCAATGACCTGTTGCAAGGCGAAGGCGAGCGCGCGGGCGTCACCGCCCTGCGCTTCGGCGTCAACACGACTGTCGGCATTGTCGGCATCTTCGATCCGGCCGCATCGATGGGCCTTGAGCATCACGATGAGGATTTCGGCCAGACGCTCGCGGTTTGGGGTGCGGATGCAGGAGCTTACGTTTTCGTACCCGTATTGGGCCCAACGACAGTTCGCGACGCCACAGGTCGGATCGTTGACTTGGCGTTCGATCCTTTGACGTGGGCTGAGTCCGACAACGTCGATACGGCGCGCACCGCACGGACAGGCATGGCTGCATTGTCCGCACGCGAGGGAGCGATCGAGGCCGTAGAGTCGGCGCGGCGCGATGCTATCGATCCTTATGTCTCGATCCGCACATCGTATGGGTTGCTGCGCGAAAGTGCAATCCGAAATGGCCGCGCCAACGTCCAGGATTTGCCGGAATTCGAGGAAATTCTAGAAGAACCGACGCCAACATTGCCGCCAGATGCGCCCCCGGCGCCAGACGCGATCCAGCCGGCGAACGAAGTCGCACTCGGGAAGATTGGAGCAACACCGTGAACGCGCGCCCGATCACACGCACTGCATTTCTAGCGGCTCTCGCAAGCCTTGGGGTCATCACCGCCGCGCCTGCGGCTCACGCCGCGCGTGACGCAGCAGCGGAAGCCTATGTTCAAGCGAACGCTTCCGAGGCGTTGCGCACATTGGGCGATCGCAGCACGTCGGCGGTCAACCGCCAGCAAACCTTCAATCGTCTCATGGCGCAATTCGCCGACATGCCGCGCATCGCCAATTTCGTGTTGGGGCGCTACAGCACGCAATTGCGCGAAGATCCGAGATTGCGCACAGAATGGACGCGCTCCTTTCAGGATTACTCAATAGCTGTGTACGAAACCCAGCTCGAACGCTATAGCGGCGGGGTAATCCGCGTCACCGGCTCAATCGAGCGAACAGCTGGGCGCGACGTCATCGTCATGAGCGAAATCACGCCGCGCGGCGCTTCGCGCTCGCTTCCAGTGCAGTGGCGGCTGCTGCGTTCGGGCAATGTTTGGAAGGCGGTCGATATCTCGCTTGTGATCGAGGGCAACGAAATCTGGATGGCGCAGCAACAACAACGCGATTTCCTCGCTGCGCTCGACCGCAATAGCGGCGACATCCGCGCGCTGATGGCTCAGATCCAGGCGCAGACAGCCTCGATGCGGACACACCTTTTGGCCCGCTCTTGAGGTCAGCGAGACGCTGTGCCGACCGCGTCCGCCACGGAATCCCAACCTTCGGCGGCCAATAGCCCGTCCAGCTCATCGAGGATGCGCGCAATGAGGCCGGGCCCTTCAAAGACCATCGCGGAATAAAGTTGCACGGCGCTAGCGCCCGCTGCGATTTTCACGAGCGCGTCCGAACCGCTGGCGACGCCCCCGGCGCCAATCAGGGGCAGACGCCCGTCGAGAGCCTGAGCAAACAACCGCAAGACTTGGGTTGAGATTTGAAACAGCGGCTGACCCGATAACCCCCCTGCCTCGTCACGGTTGTCGGAGGTCAGATGCGCAGCCCGTTGCAGTGTAGTGTTGGAAACGATCAGCGCATCGACGCCGAAGGCCAGCGCTAATTCGGCAATGTCGCGCACCGCGGCTTCATCGAGATCTGGCGCCACTTTCAGGAAGAGCGGGCGGCGCCCGTGGGCGCTTTCCAATGTTGCGCGCGCCTCACGGAGGCGCCCGAGCAATTCCTCCAGCGCACCGCGCTCCTGCAACCCGCGCAGACCCGGCGTGTTTGGCGAGGAAATATTGGCGGTGACGTAGGCGGCGTGCTTCCACACCCGGCCCATGCCCCGCACATAATCGCCCACACGATCGGGGCTGTCCTTGTTGGCGCCGACATTGGCGCCAACCACTCCGCCCAGGTGCGCACGCGCGCCTAGGCGGTCGGCGAATGCGTCGACGCCCTTATTGTTGAAGCCGAGGCGGTTGATGATGGCGTGATCTTGGGTCAAGCGGAACAGGCGCGGCCGCGGATTGCCCGCCTGCGGCAACGGCGTGACGGTTCCGCATTCGGCAAAGCCGAAGCCTGCCGCCAACAGTGCATCGGGGACTTCGCAATTCTTGTCGAAGCCAGCCGCCGCGCCGATCGGGTTTGGGAGGTCAAGTCCGGCGACGCTCGTCTTCAAGCGCGGCCAACGATCGGCCCGCGCGTGCGGACCAAGTCCAGCACGCAACGCCCAGATCGCCGCCCTGTGAGCGACCTCTGGCTCGATCAAGCGCAATGCGCCCGCCGCCGTATCGTGCAGAATACTCACCGCTGCGCTTTATCGATTCTCGCCCTGGGACCTATCACGGCCCGGTTTCACGGCGGTTTCTTCTTCCAAAGCTGACAAACCCGGCTGGCCTGGGAAATTGTAAATAACCAGGAAATATTTCCTACTGATGGGTTGAGAATCCTTCTTAATCGGCTATAACCAACTCCGTGCAACACGGCCAGATTTGGCGCGCGGTCGACGCGCTGGCGGCGCGACGGGGGTTTTCCGCTTCCGGTCTGGCGCGTGCGGCTGGGCTCGACCCTACCACCTTCAACAAGTCCAAGCGTCAGACCCCGGACGGCCGCGCGCGCTGGCCATCAACCGAAAGTCTCTCGCGCGCGCTCGCGGCGGCGGAAACATCATGGGAGGAGTTCGCCGCCCTCCTCTCCGGCAGGCCGGGCGGGACAGGCTGCGCCATTCCGATTGTCGGCTTGGCGCGTGCTGGCGCGGACGGGTTCTTCGACGAAAACGGGTTCCCAGTGGGCGCAGACGAAACCGTACGCTTTCCGGATCTCGGCGAGGACCGAGTTTATGCGCTCGAGATCGCGGGCGATTCCATGGAGCCGGTATTTCGCGCCGGAGACGTCGTGATCGTGCAGCCGGGCGCAGCCGTGCGGCGCGGCGACCGCGTGGTTGCGCGTACACGCGCCGGTGAAGTGATGGCCAAGGTGCTTGGCCGCCGCAACGAACAGACGGTGGAGTTCATCTCACTGAACGCGGCACATCCCGCGCGCACGCTCGCGACCGCCGACATCGACTGGGTCGCGCGCATCGTGTGGGCGAGCCAGTAACATCTCCGGTGACGGCGCGTGCGTCTCGTGCAAGAGTTTGTGCGGGGAAGTGCTCACCGGGGAGATTTTTCATGCGCCCTTTAATGGCCTTGTCGGCGACACTGATGTTCGCGCTGGTCGCATGCGGCCAAGCCGCGGCGCCTGTTGACGCGGGTGCGCAAACCGCCGCAACGGTGGGCGGGGAAGTCACTGCCGCCGAGCGTGCCGCGATCCTCACCGCCCTAGGCGAAGGCGGCGCCGCCGCGCAGCTCGAAAACGAATGCGGTGAGATGGTGGCGCCGCAATTCTTGCCCGCCGACGTTGGCCCCGGTGTGGGGCGCGCCGTTGCGTTCGTCATGTCTGGCGGCCCCAACATGGCGTCATGCTACGGCGACGGGCCCTACGTGCGTCTCATGCGCAATTCCGGCGGGGAGTGGACTGAAATCTACTCACGGCGCGGCGGCATGGTTGCCATCCTGCCGACGCGGCATCGCGGCGGCAACGATCTCGCCGACGGCGGTCCAGGCTTTTCGTTTCCGGTGTGGGAATGGAACGGGACCGCCTATGCATTTGCGCACCGCGAAATCGCCGACACTGACCTCGGCGATGCACGGTTCTTGCCGTAGATCAATCGTCCTTGCCACGCGCCGGCTTCCAAGCGGCAAGCAGATGCGGGCCCGCCGCACGCAAGAGTTCGCCCTTGATTTCGAACGCTGCGAACGCCGCAGTTGGGAAGTTCCCGCCGAATTCACGCGCGAGCTTGGAGCCATCGTGCGCTTGGTGCACCAAGATTGAGACAAGTTCTCCCATGCCAGGATTATGCCCGACAATGACGACGCTGTCGGCGTCACAAGCTGTGAACGCGTCCCAGATGCTCTCCGGCGCGGCGTGATAGAGTGCATCCTCGAACCGAGTCTCGAGCGAAAAGCTCTGCAAGCCATGCTCTGCCGTTTCGCGCGTACGCGCCGCGGTAGAAACAAGCGCCAATGACGGCTTGAGGCCAGCCTCTTCCATCGCCGCGCCCGCCGCGGCGGCATCACGCCGACCCCGGCCCGTTAGCCCGCGCGCGTCGTCGCTGGGCGCCTCGTGGGCGCGCACCGACTTGGCGTGGCGCAGGAGGACGAGCGTGCGCATCGAGTCGCGACTTTGCCGGCCTCGCTGAAAAGCGCAACGCCTTTGCGCCCTATGCCGCTGGCGCGCCTTGCCTGGCCGCGTTAAGCGGATCGTTCACGCTACGGATTCGTCCCAGTGTGGCGAATCTGAAATTCGCCCGATCTCGATGGCGGGCGGAGAGCGAATTTCACCCCCGCGTACGCGGGGGCACAGGCCACACTAAGACTCCTTGATTTTAGTGTCCCTTTTGGATTTGAAGTTCGTTTCCCCGGCCGATCCAAATGATATGACGAACTTCAAATCCGGGACACCAGATGACGAACCTTCAAACTCTCGCCGCCGGCGCCAAGGCCTGGCCCTTCGAGCAAGCGCGCCTGATCGCCGAGCGCGTCGCAAAACGGCCGAAGGAGGTCGTCATTTTCGAGACCGGTTATGGCCCGAGCGGCCTGCCCCATATCGGCACGTTCGGCGAGGTGGTGCGCACGTCCATGGTGCGGCACGCCTTTCGCGTGCTGACGGGCGACAAAGTGCCAACGCGCCTCCTTTGCGTTTCCGACGACATGGACGGCATGCGCAAGATTCCCGACAACGTGCCGAACCACGACCTGTTGCGCGAGTATTTGCAAAAGCCGCTGACGGAAGTGCCCGACCCTTTCGGCACGCACCAAAGCTTCGCCCATCACAACAATGCGCGCCTCCGCGCCTTTCTGGACGGTTTCGGATTCGAGTACGAGTTCCACTCGGCGACTGATCTCTACAAATCCGGCGTCTTCGATGCGACATTGTTGAAAGCGCTTAGCGCTTACGACGCCATCATGGCGATCATGCTGCCGACATTGGGCGAGGAGCGGCAGCGCACCTACAGCCCGTTCCTGCCGATCTCGCCGAAATCGGGCCGCGTTCTGTACGTGACGATGAAGCGCATCGACGCGAAAGCCGGCACGATCACGTTCGACGATGAGGACGGCGAGGAGATCACACAAACTGTCACGGGCGGACGCGCGAAAATGCAATGGAAGCCGGATTTCGGCATGCGTTGGGCCGCCCTTGGCGTCGACTTCGAGATGTTCGGCAAGGACCATTTGCCGAATCAGCCGATCTATGCGCGCATTTGCCAGGCGCTCGGCGTCGAGCCGCCGATCAATTTCGTGTACGAGCTTTTCCTCGATCAGCACGGGGAGAAAATCTCGAAGTCGAAAGGGAACGGCATCAGCGTCGAGCAATGGCTCTCTTACGCCGCGCCGGAGAGCCTTTCGCTTTACAATTTCCAAAAGCCGAAAACGGCAAAAAAACTGTATTTCGACGTCATCCCCAAAGCGGTCGATGAATATCTCGCGTTCGCGGAGGCCTATCCTGGTCAAAACCCGGCGGAACAGCTGGAAAACCCGGCCTGGCACATTCACGCCGGCAATCCCCCGGCCAATCTCTCGCCGATTTCGTTTGCGGTGTTGATGAACCTCGTTTCGGCTTCAAACGCCGAAACCAAGGAATTGCTGTGGGCGTTCATCGGCAAATATGCTCCGGGTGTGACACCGCAGACCCACCCGTTCCTGGACAAGCTCTGCGACTACGCCATCCGCTACTTCGAGGACTTCGTGAAGCCGACGAAAAAGTTCCGTGCAGCGACCGAAAAGGAACGCGTGGCGTTCGAGGATTTGATCAAGCGCCTCGATGCGCTGCCAGCGGGCACAAACGATGGCGAGACAATTCAAAACGAGGTCTACGCCGTCGGCAAGGAGCATGCCTTCGAGCCTCTGCGCGACTGGTTCAAGGCGCTCTACGAGGTGCTGTTCGGCGTCGAAAGCGGGCCGCGGTTCGGCCAGTTCGCCGCGATCTTCGGCGTTCGTGAAACGTCTGCGCTTTTGCGCAAGGGCGCGGCTGGCGAACTTGTGCGCGCGGCGTGAGCCTTATTCCATCGCGCGCAACATGAGCTCGGCGGCGGCGGCGAGCGTTGCGAGTTCTGCTGAGGAAAAGCCCGCAAAGCGCTTGCGCAGCAGGGAAAGCCGCCGCTTGCGCCCTTCTTCCATCAGCGCGCGCCCCCTCGCCGTGACCTCGATCCTGACACCGCGTTTGTCGGTTTTGTCCGTGCGCTTGGCGGCCAGTCCCGCGGCCTCGAGATCGGCGACAAGCTTGGACATGGTCGGGGCGCGCACCTGCTCGGCCCGCGCCAGCGAGGAAAGGCTTTGCGGGCCGGCGAAGGCAAGCACTGAAAGCGCGGAAAGCTTTGGGCCGGAAAGCCCGGATTCAATGTCAGCGGCGCGCATGCCGCGCAGCAGGCGGATGGAGGCGGCGTGCAGGCGCTCGGCGACTGCGCTCGGATCGGGCTTTGCCATGGCCGCGATTCTGGCTTGACATAGTTAGTTAGTCAAACTAATTATTATTGCAGCGTCATTCCGGGCGACGCCCGCACCCGGAAACCAGGGTCAAACGGCGCTACATTGGCCCCAGGGTCCCGACACGACGGCGCGTTCCGCGCATCCGGCCGGGATGACGAAATTGAGTTGCAAAATGGAGCCTTGTGCCAATGCCTCATCCTCCAGAACCCATCGTCACCGGCATCCGCCAGATCGCCCTCGCCAGCGCCGACCCCGCCAAGCTCGCAGCGTTCTACACCCGCGCTCTGGGCCTTCAGGTTTTATTCGAAACCGGTGGCATGATCTTCATGGACGCAGGCGCAGGCGTGCGGCTGATGATCGGCGCCAAGCAGCCTGAGCAAACCATCGGCGGCGACGCGGTATTTTATTTCGAGCCTGTGATCTGGGCTGCGGCCGAGCGCGCGGTGAGCGCTGCCGGCGGCGCCTTCATCCACGACGCCGCCACATTGCAACGGGCCGAAGGGCGCGACTTGATGCTGCGCGCCTTCAAGGACCCCGAAGGCCACACCCTGGCGCTCTTGGGTTGGCGTGCGGCCTAGGTCTTGATCGCTGCTGACGGAGTCGCGACCGCACCGCTCCCCGGACGCGAGCGTAAGCGAAAGCGATCCGGGGTCCATGGCGCTGCTTGACTCCAGAGCTTCGGCGTACGCCGCGACGATGGACCAGAAATCTTAGCGCGCGAGCACTCTCAAGCGATCGGCTTCGACGTCCCCACTTGCAAGTTCTGGACAACCGAGCAAACGAATCGTCGAGATCGCGCGTGGGCCGTTTGCGAGATTGATCACGCGAGTGCAGCCGCTCGCCTAAATCCGCCTCCGGATGGATACATTCTGTCGGCCACCGTCGCGAAAGTCGATTTCGATGCCATTCAAACGCACCGGGTTAGCATCGGCGCAGACTCTGATCTGGCTGAAAGGTTGAGTGTGGAGTTCGGCCATGGGATCGAATGTGGATCACGCAGGCCCCGCCGCTACTCCCTTCTTTCCCTCCGCCCAAACAATCCTGCAACCGAAATCTGGTTCACCACCCCGGCTTGGAACACGCGCGCGGAAAGCAGGAGCAGGATCACCATCGTCACGAGCATCAGCGCGCCCTGGCCTGCTATGTCGGCCCAGCTCAATCCCGCCGGCGCGCGGATCAAGAGCAGGAACGGCGTGAACAGCGGAAACCAGGAAGCGCCCTCGATGATCGGCGCGTTGGGATTATCGATCGCCGGCCCGATCAGCATCATCGGCATGGCGAGAACAAGCGCGACGGGGCCCAGCAAGGTCTGCGCTTCCTGTATGGAATCGCACAGCGAACCCAGCGCAAGGAAGATCGCCCCGTACATGATGTAGCCGGCGACGAAACCCACGACGAACGCCGCGATCAGGCGCGGTTCGAGGAACGCCGCCGCGATCTGCCCGACAAATGAATCGCTCATCCGCGCGGCGGCCATGCTCATCAGCCCGCCGCCGAGCGCGCCCCAAAACAGAAACAATGTCGCGCTCACCGCCGCCACACCCAGGAGCTTGCCGACCAGCATGTCGAGCGGGGTAACGCTCGTGAGCAAGGTGTCGAGGATCTTGTTCGACTTCTCCTCGATCACGCCGGAGAGCAACATGTTGGCGACGGAGAACACGACGCTCCACAACACGAAGGCGAGCGCGATCGCGGCGTAGAACGGCGCGCGCTCGCGCAGCGTGACCTGCCCCGCACCCGCATCAGGCCTTGGATCGAATTGCGCCACACGCGGGCTGAAAGCGTCGAGCCGGTCCGCTTCCTCGGCCGCCACGCCTTGCGCGGCGAGCGCCTCGCGCTGCATGGCAAGGCGCATGGCGCGACGGGCGATGTTCGTCGGTTCATCGTGCTGGAGATTGACGCTCCAATATTCAATCACCGGCGCGCCGGTTTCGTCGCGGCGAATGTTGAGTGCGCCATAGAGAGCACGCCCGCCCGGCAGCGTGCGCGAACCGCCGAGATAAGGCTTGATGGCTTCGATGTCGGCGCCGGGCGCCTCAGCAATGACGTAGCGCGGGGGCGGGGTTGGAAACGCGCGCAGCGCATTCGGCGCGGAAGCGCCCACGCTTTCACGCGCCGACGCGATGGCGCGAGTGCGTTCCCCTTCCGCGTCGAATGCGGCGAGCGCGGCCTCGGCCGCTGCAGGCGCTGTCGCGCGCAAATACGTTTCGATCTCGCCGCGTGCATCCAGCCGCGCGCGGCGCGCAAAGGCCTCCTGCACCAAACGCCCATCCTCGGCGCGCTCGGCGACGATCGTCAGCGCGCGCGGGGGCTCGGCGCGGGCAAGCAGAACCGGGGCGAACATCAGCGCGGCGAGCAAAATCGGCGCGGTGATCAGCGAAGCCCAGAAGCCCCAGGCGCCGACATATGCGAGAAACTCGCGCCGCGCGACGAGGTAGATTGGCGACATCAGCGCGCGCCTGTGGTGGCGTGCGCTTGCAAGCTGTGGCGATCCCCCACCAGCGCCACGAACGCCTCATGCAGGTTCGCGCGCGCGGGCTCGAACAGACACAAGGGCGCGCTCACCTCTACGCACGCCTGCAGCAATTGGCGCGAACCTTTGCCGTTTTCCAGCTTTGCGCGCCAGCGGCGATTGCCATGTTCTTCGCCCGCACCCTCGATCACAAACCCGCGCGGCGCCAACGCCGCTGCAAGATCGAACGCGCCCTCCGTTTCCAACAGCGCAACGCTCGGGGCCAGGGCGAGCGCTTCGGAAACGGTTCCTTCGAACGCCTTCCTGCCGTCGGCGATGAGAAGGATGCGGTCGCATAAGCGCTCGGCATGCTCCATGACATGGGTGGAAAAGAGTATCGTGCGGCCTGCCGCGGCTTGCGCGCGGATCGTTTCCTCGAGCGCAAGCTGATTGACCGGATCGAGCCCAGAGAATGGCTCATCGAAAATGATGAGCTCCGGCTCGTGCGCAATCGCAGCCAACACCTGCACCTTCTGAGCCATGCCCTTTGAGAGCGTCTTGGTCTTCTTGCGTTTGACTGCGCCTAGGCCGTGCGCTTCGAGCAATTCGTCGGCGCGCCTGAAAGCGCGGCTGGCCGGCGCGCCTTTGAGACGCGCAAGATAAGCAATAGCCGCACGCGCGCTCATGTTGCGATAAAGGCCGCGCTCTTCCGGCAGGTATCCGACGCGGCGCATTGCTTCTCGCGAGATAGGACCGCCGAGCAGAGCGATGCGGCCGGCGGTCGGTTTCAAAACGCCGACAATCATGCGCAGGCTCGTCGATTTCCCGGCGCCGTTGGGCCCGAGCACGCCGTAGATCGTCCCTTGAAGAACCTCAAAACTGAGATCCTGAACGGCGGTGCGCGCGCCGTAGCGCTTGACCAACCCTTCCGCTTCAAGCGCCGCCTTCATGCGCCGCCAAATTGGCGAAGCATGTCGCCGAGATCAAGGCGCGTCCCCACTCCGGCGAGATTGACGCGAGGACCGGATCGGGCAATCTGCTAGTGGCTTGTGAATCTGAAATTCGCTCAACGCCCGCCATCCATCGGGCGAATTCCAGATTCGCCACACTAGGGCAAACAGGGGGCGCGCAATGACGGCGCTACGCATCATTCTTGGCGTTGTTGTCGGCTTGGCGGCGGGTGTCGGTCTCGTTTTTGTGGGCGAGATGCTCAACCATCAGCTCTGGCCCCCACCTGAAGACCTGCAGGTCACCGATCCCGAGGCGGTGCGCGCCTACTTTGAAACCGCTCCGTTAGAGGCTCTCTTCGGGCTTCCCCTCGTGTGGATCGTCGCCGCGGGCGCCGGTTCGTTCCTGGGCGCAAAAATCGCCAACCGTGCGTGGGCAGGATGGATCGTGGGCGGGCTTCTCTTGGCCGCAACGCTGCTCAATCTCTCGCTCATTCCCCACCCTCTGTGGATGTGGGCGACGGGCGTTCTCGGCGTGGCGCTGGCGGCGTATTTCGCCGCGAAATTGGGCGCAGCGTGATGGCTTATTGGTTGATCAAGAGCGAGCCCGGCGCGTGGTCCTGGGACCAGCACGTGAAGAAAGGCGCCGACGCCTGGACCGGCGTGCGCAACCATCAAGCCAAGACGCATCTGAAAGCGATGAGGAAGGGAGACCTCGCGTTTTTCTATCACTCTGGCGATGGCAAGGAGATCGTTGGCGTGAGCGAGGTCGTGCGCGAGGCCTATCCTGACCCTAGCGACAAGGTGGGCGCCTTCGTGTGTGTCGACTTCAAGGCGCTGGCGCCGATGAAAACACCTGTTACCCTCGCTGTGATCAAGACCGAGAAAAAACTTGCCGACATGGTGTTGGTGAAAAACTCGCGGCTCTCGGTGCAGCCTGTTGCCGCCGCGGAATGGGCGCTCGTGCGCAAGATGGGTGGAATGAAATGACGGAACGGCTCGACACGGCTTTTTTTTCCGAAGCCGCAATTCCGGAGGAAACGCGAGCGCTCAACACAGCGATTGTCGCCAAGCTCGCGAACGCGCCCGATTGGTGGGCCGTGGGGGCCGACAAGGTGCGCGCCGCACGGGCTCGCGGCGAAGGACCCTTTCCCGCCTCTGCGAAATCCGATCGCGCGCGCTGGATCGAGATCGATGGACCGGCCGCGAAGGTAAAGCTCCGCGTGGTTGCGCCAGAGAACTCGCGGGGCGCTTACCTGCATATTCACGGCGGGGGCCATGTGCTCGGCGCGGCGGATCAACAGGATCGCCTGCTTGAGCACATCGCCGATTCAACGCAGCTCACTGCGATCAGCGTCGAGTATCGGCTGGCGCCCGAGCATCCGTTCCCAGCGGGGCCGGACGATTGCGAGGCTGCCGCGCTCTGGCTCGCGGCACATGCCCGCGATTTTGGCGGCGCGCTCGCCATTGGCGGGGAAAGCGCCGGCGCGCACCTTTCGGCGCTCACCCTGTTGCGGGTGCGCGACAAGCTTGGGCGCTTGCCCTTCCGCGCCGCAAATCTTGTGTTCGGCGTGTACGATTTGGGCATGACGCCGAGCCAGCGCGCCTTCGGCGGCGAACGCTTGATCTTGCGCACGAGCGACATTGAAAAATTCAGCGATGCGTTCCTGCCGGGCATGAAGGAGGCAGAGAAGCGCGCGCCGCACATCTCGCCGCTCTACGCCGATCTAAGTGGTTTGTGTCCTGCGCTTTTTACTATCGGCACGCGCGATGCGCTCTTGGACGACAGCCTGTTCATGCACGCCCGCTGGTGCGCGGCCGGCAATCAGGGCGAACTCGACATCTACCCAGGCGCCTGCCATGGCTTCATCGCGTTCCCCAGCGCGCAAACCTTCGCGTCGCTGCAAAAGCAGGCTGCGTTCCTCAGCGCGGCCATGGGTTAGCGCGGTTTTGGCGCGAGGCGATCCGGTGCAATTTTCGTTAGCCCGCCTCCAGTTCCCCAACCAGCGCGTCCATGCCGTACACGCTCAACAAAGTTTCGCGCATCAACGTTGCGGCTACTGTGATGCTGCGGTTGAGAGCACCGTCATAGAAATACTCCCCGCCCAGGGAGTGGATGTTGCCGTCGAACAGCGCCCCCACCACGCGGCCTTCGCGATCGATGAGCGGACTGCCCGAGCTGCCGCCGATTGAATCGTTGCTGCTAGTAAGGTTTAAGATGGTGTCGTGATCGAGGCGAGCGCTGGCATCTGTCCAGCGGCGCGTGATCACGAACGGCGCCGCCCCGGTCGCACGCTCAAAAAGGCCGCCCACTCGGGTAAATGCGCCAATCTGCGCGCCTGCTTCGCTCCACCCCGTCACACGCCCGTACGACAAGCGCGGACTGAACGTGGCGTCCGGATACGCGCCTTCGCCGAAGGCGCGGAAACGGGCGCGGGCGATACGCTCCTGGGCGCGCGCGACCGGGCCTTCCACCTGCTCGATGTAGCGTGTGCGCACTGCGCGCGCGTCCCCGTCCCAGGCGCGCACGAAGGCGATCATCGGATCGTTCGATTCCGCAACCGCTGCAGCGCCACCTTCCCATAACTGCGTGCGGTATGCGGGATCGGCCAAACGCGACTGCGCAAGGCGCGCCCCAAGCGCTTCTGGGCTTTCATCTCCCAGAACTCGGCGCGTCACCGAATTGTCGGCCGCCAAATGCCCACTCACCTTGGTCAGCCAGAACTCGAGATGGATTTGCTCGAAGGACCGATCGATGGGCCTCTCCGCGCGCAGCCCGAGCACAACGGCTGCTAGACGCGCCTCGGTGTAGCGCGGGAGGCGCTCTGCGTCTGCTGTCTCGCGCTCGGCTGCGCCGCGTACGATGTCGCGAGCCCACGCGAAGAGGTTTGAACGCTCGCCAGCGCGCGCCTCCAGCAGCTGGTGAGCGAGAAAAAAACCGCGATAGGCTGACTGCGCGCGCGCGACCTCACCCCAGGCGTCACCGACTTCGCGTTGGGCTGCGCGATTGCGACGGACGCGCGCTTGAAGATCGGCTTCACGCGCTGCGATGCGTGCAAAACCACTTGCATCAGCCAGGGCTTGCCTGCGTCCCGAAAGCGCTTTGAAGGAATTTTCGACCCCCTGAAGCGCGCTCGCGGCGACGCGCGTTTGATCCGCGCCCAGTTGCGAGAACGTCGCCAGATAATCCCGCTGCTCGGCCAACATCGAAAGCCGCCACGGCAAGTTCACGTCTCGTTCGAACGCAAGCTCACTGGCTGATCTCAACCGGGATGTGGCGCCGGGATTGCCTGCCGTCAGGACAATTTCGCCTTCGGTCACAGGCGAGAAGCGCATCGACAGGTGCTGCGGCGTCTGCGCCGGCGCACCACTCTCGTAAAGACGCAGGAACGCGAAGTCGGCGCAAAAACGGGGAAAATTGAAATTGTCGGGATCGCCCCCGAACGCGGCCATGGCGTGCTCGGGCGCAAATACGAGCCGCACATCGTCGTAGCGGCGGTAGCGATAGAGGCCGTAGCGCCCGCCCTGATAGAGCGTGACAACTTCACAGCGTACGGCGCCCGCAGAGCATTCACCTTCTATGCGCGCCATCTCGGCGTTGCGCGTGCGCGCGAAGGCTTCAGCGACAACGCCGGCCGTAGCGGTATTGACGCGCTCGGTAACATCGCCGATCCCGACCAGAACGCTGATGCTCATGCTCGGGCAGCGGCGCTCCTCCGAGGGCGCACGCGCCATGAATCCGTCGGCGATAAAGTTGGCTCCGCTGGTCGAAGGCGCCTCAATGCATGAAATCACGCAATGGTGGTTGGTGAGCACAAGGCCTTGCGTAGAAACGTTTGCACCCGAACATCCCGGCAAGCGGGCCGTGCTGGCCATAACCCGATCGAGCCATGCTTGGTCAGGCGCCCAACCTAGTTCGGTCTGCATGCGCGCCGACGGGAAATTGTCAAACGTCCACATGCCCTCTTCTGCGGCTGCGGGGCCAGCAGCTAGAGCGATCGCGGCGATTGCGTGGTTGATCTTCATCGGTGACACACACTCACAAAGACTGCACGTGTGATTCTGGCAACGGCTTGGAATGAGTGTGTGTCACTCACACGCGGGGCTACTCCAGTCCCAGCTCAGCCAACATCTGCGCTTGCACGCCCGGCGAGAGTTGGTCAGCTTTGGCGACGAACTCGCGCACCTCCGATTCAGGCACACCCCGGATGAGCACATGCGCGCGGTCGTCGGCCTCTCCTGGCCCGCCCTCGCTCGCGTTCACTTCCACACTGTGGCCCCCGACATTGATCGACACGCTGGCGCTTCCGTCTTGCCCCTTGTCGTCGGGATCGCCGCTGACCGAGAGGTTGATCCCCGGCATGCGCAGGGAAACGACCTCCCGCATGGACTCCGATGCTGGCGCGGCGGCCGCGGCGAGCGCGCGCGAAGCAGCCTCATCCATCAGTGCGGAGGCGCCTTCGGCGGCGCGCGCCGCAACAGTGCGGCCTTCGGGCGAAGTAACGAGATAGATTTGCTCGTCCGCATTGGCGCGGATTTCGAGCGTATATCCTTCAGCCGCCGCTCCCGCGAGATCGCTATCGCCGGGCTTGATATCAACGCACGCCGCAACCGAAGCCAGAGCGAACACTGCTAATACTGCGCGCATGGGCGTCCTCCCAGAGCGCCTATTCTGGCGCGCCGGCACAGCGCTGCAAAGGCCCCTTGCGCAGGTCCTGCGCGCTTAGCGCGTGCGTTCGAAACGCACGACCTTGTCTTCCCGGTCGACGTAGGCGACGCGGTAGCCCGCCCTCATCCAGGAGCGCGCGTGAGAGTGATAATCTTGATTGTCATTGGCCCAGAAAGAGCGGTGCACGACCGCGCTCTTAGGCAAACCCGCGCCGATTATCGCTTCAATGTCTTCGAAACTGAGCATTTCCGGGCGGCCTCTGCGCCGCTCAAGGTGAGCTTCCAACGGCTTGTATTTTCGCATGCACGCGCCTCCGCTCGCGCTGTTCGGATCGTTTCCGAAACTGTACTAACGGGTGTTTAGGCTCGGTGATTTGTGGTGAATGAAAGGTTACCGGGCGATGCCAACAAGCATCGCAGCGCCATGGCGTTTCCGCGTCGTTTGAGATAACCAAGCCTGCATGCGCCTCACCAAATTGACCGCCCTTATTGCGCTTTCGGCGTGCGCCACGCTTGGCGAATCCGGGCCATCGCTACGCTACGCGGATGCAGCGAGCCGCGGCGCGCTTGCGTCCATGCTCGTGGGCCGACCTTCAGCGGCCCAAGTCGAGCGCACCACTGAGGATTGGTCACGCGCGCTCGGCGACAGTTTCGCGTGCAGACTGCCGATGAGCCACGTGATCGACGCAGGGCTCGTCGGCGCGCTTGAGATCGGCGCGATGAACGCGGCCGCAAGTCGCGGCGGCGAAGACGAAGTGCGCGAAGGGGTCGCGCGTTATGTCGGCACGGTCGCGACGCTTGCGTTTGAGCGGCGCGCGCGCCCTTCGGAGACGCGGTGCGAAGCCCTCGCCGTCTGGGCCCCGCGCATCGCCGACGACGGCCGCGAGGCCGTCGCACGCGCACGGCGCAATGGGCTAATGGAAGACGATTACGGGCTGTTGCTGGGGTTGCTGGGGCGTTGAGTATGGACCGCCGGCGCCCTCGCCGGCTCCCACGAGACCCCGGATCGCCGCGCATCCGGGGTTGCTCGACGACGCTCACGCGTTATCGAGCAAACTTCTGAAACCTGATCCGGCTCGGGATGATCTCGCTCACGCCCAAACGGCGCATTTTATCTTCTTCATACGAGTCGAAATCGCCTTCGAACCATTCGACATGTGAATCGCCCTCAAACGCGAGGATGTGCGTGGCGAGGCGGTTCAGGAACCAGCGATCATGGCTGATCACCACTGCGCAGCCGGCGAAATCCTCGAGCGCGGCTTCGAGAGACTGCAGCGTTTCAACGTCGAGATCGTTGGTGGGCTCATCGAGCAGCAGCACGTTGGCGCCGGTGAGCAGCGTCTTGGCCAGGTGCACGCGGTTGCGCTCCCCGCCCGAAAGCAGCCCGACCCTCTTTTGTTGATCGCTGCCCTTGAAGTTGAAGCTCGATACATAGGCGCGCGAGGGCACGTCGCGGCCATTAATGGTGAGGATATCGAGCCCGCCCGAGATTTCCTCCCAGATTGTCTTGCTGCTGTCGAGGGCATCGCGTGACTGATCGACGAAGCCTAGCTTCACCGAATCCCCGATCGTGATGGCGCCGGCATCGGCCTTCTCCTGTCCCGTGATCATGCGGAAGAGCGTCGATTTACCGGCGCCGTTCGGGCCAATGATCCCGACAATGCCGCCGGGCGGCAGCTTGAACGTCAGCCCGTCGATCAGAAGTTTGTCGTCATAGCCCTTCTTCAAGCCTTCAAAGGCGATCACGTTCTGCCCCAAGCGCGGTCCGGGCGGGATCTGGATCGTGGCGAACGTCTGCTTCTCGCGCTCCGCGGCCGCAGCCATTTCCTCATAGCGCGACAGGCGCGCCTTGGACTTCGCCTGCCGCGCCTTGGGAGATTGGCGCACCCATTCCAATTCGCGCGACATCACTTTCTTGCGGCCTTCGGCCTCGCGCTCTTCCTGCTCCATGCGCTTGGCTTTCTGTTCGAGCCAAGCGGAGTAATTGCCCTCGTAGGGAATGCCCTTGCCGCGATCGAGTTCGAGCGTCCAATTCGTCACTTGATCGAGGAAGTAGCGGTCGTGGGTGACCAGGATCACACAACCGGCGAAGTTTTCGAGGTGGTGCTGCAGCCAGGCGACGCTTTCGGCGTCGAGGTGGTTGGTCGGCTCGTCGAGCAGCAGCATGTCAGGCTTCGAGAGCAGCAGACGGCAGAGCGCAACGCGCCGCCTTTCACCGCCGGAGAGCTTGTCGACTGGAGAATCGTCTGGTGGGCACCGGAGCGCATCCATCGCCATTTCGATTTTGGAGTCGATGTCCCAGGCTTCGGCGGCGTCTATCTGTTCCTGCAGCGCCGTCATCGCTTCCATGAGCTCGTCGGAATAATCTTCCGCGACCTTCATCGACACTTCGTTGAAGCGTGTGACGAGCTTCTTTTCCTCGCACCATGCTTCCGCGTTCTCGCGCACATTCAGCGCAGCATCGAGCTGGGGCTCCTGCTCGAGATAGCCCATCTTGGTTCCAGCCATGGCGAAGGCTTCGCCGGTAAAGTCATGATCGAGCCCAGACATGATCTTCAGAAGCGTCGATTTGCCTGAGCCGTTGACGCCCACCACGCCGATCTTGGCGTCTGGAAAGAAGGACAGCCAGATGTTCTCGAACACACGTCTGCCGCCCGGATAGGCCTTGGTCAGGCCCTGCATCGTGAAAATATACTGCGCCGGCTGCGCCGCCATCGTGTTCGATCCTAAAGCTGAGCCGCGCGATATAGCGATGCCGAAGCCTAGCGTCCACAACCGGAACCGCGACAGAAAGCCCATATTCCGCTGGGATCGGCGCCAAAACCGTTGGGACCGGCGTGAGAACCGCTGGGATCGGCGGCATTGACACAACCCGCGCCCGCGCGTTGCCGCATCAATGCGACGTCGCGTTCAGATGCTGGCCGAGGAACGTGTCGAGTTCGCGCAGCGTTTGGATGCGGGTTTCAGCATCCGATAGCCAGTGGTCGTCGCCACGGAGTTCGACGAAGCGCACGTCCTTCCCGGCAGCGCGGAGGCGATTTAGCATTCTGCGCGATTGATCGATCGGCACGACCGTGTCGTCGGCGCCGTGGATCAAGAGGATCGGGACCTGGACCCGATCGGCCAGGTTCGCGGGCGAGGCTGCACGCACATTCTCGCGATCTTCCTGGCGGTCTCCGATGGACTGGCGCCACCAATCTGAGGTCATGCTGTCGTCGCCACCGGTCCTCCGCTCCATGTCCAGAAGCATTTGGGTTAAATCCGAAGGCCCGGCGATGCTGACGGCACATCGATGGCGTTCCGGCGTCATCGTCGCGCCGGCGAGCGCAGCGTAGCCGCCATACGAGTGGCCAACGATGCATACGCGCGCGGGATCCACGATGCCGGCGCGCACCAGTGCATCGACGCCATCCTCGAGGTCGTGCTGCATCAGCCCACCCCACTGCCGGTATCCTGCGCGTTGCCATGCGTCGCCGTAACCGCCCGAACCGCGGAAGTTCGGCTGCAGCACCGCGTAACCGCGGGACACGAGAAATGCGGCCCGATAGTAGAAATCCAGACTGTCGCGCACCAGATGCGGGCCGCCGTGGGGCAACAGCACGAGCGGCAGATTCCGCCGCTCCCCCGCCGGCAGCGTCAGGATCGCCGGGATTTGCGTTCCGTCGCGTGCGCGATAGCGGATGGCCTGGCGTTCGCCCCCGACACGATTGGCCAGTTCGGGGTAGCGCAAGCCGAGTCGGCGCATTGAATTCGCCGCTGGTGCAAAGAGATAGTACGCGCCGCCGTCCATACCGCGCTCTGCATAGACGATGAAGCGGCTGCGGTCGCGCGACCACGTTTCCAGACGCGTAGCCGGCCCCAAGGCCGCGACGGCTGCGTCCCGCACAGCCTGAAGGTCTGGCTCGAAGAAGTGCTGCCGCGTTTCATCCTCGACCCAGTAGGCCCCAACAACGCGGCGAGTCCAAGGATCGTTCACCGTCCCTTCAATGTCGAAACCTTCGCGCTGGAACAGAACTTGCCGGTCGCCGCCCGTGCGGTCGATCGCATATAGCGTCCCGAATCCATTTTCCTCGCCGCTCAGCATGAGCATGGCGATACGGCTGTCGCTCAATAAGCCTTCCACGCTCGGCGCTTCGCCCGTGGCGGAAACACCGTCAGCCAGCGGCCGCGGCTGACCTCCATCGTACACGAACACGCCCCATCTGTTGCTCTCGCGATCGCTGTCGAACCGGGCGAGCACCTGCCCTTGATCGTCCAGCGCGTACGAAATCGTATCGAGGTTCGTCCCGATCGGTGTGATGCGATTCACGCGTCCGTTTTGCAGGTTGATCCTATACAGCGCAGCGTTGCCGCGGTCGAAATTGGTGTTGCCGCCGATCATGCGCGCGTAGCCGGAATCGCCCGAGATTGGCGCGATCAAGGCCGCGCCCCAATCCGCCCATTGATCCTCTGGATTGACGAACAGCATGCGCGGCGCGCCGCTTGCAAGATTGATCACGCCCCATCTAAAAATATCCACGCGCTGCACCGCGCTGCGCATCCTGTAGCCTTGGGGCAACGGCAGTTGGTTTGCGCTGTACGTACGGGTGACAAAAAACGAGACGAAGTTGTCGTCAACCCATCCAATCGCCCGCAACTGGGTGTGCTCTGGTGGTCCAAACGTGCTGCGCTCGCGTGGATTGTCGAGATTGATGACGCTGACCCAGGTCAGGCCTGCCGCGTTTGATTCCGCTAGCACAATGCGCCTTCCGTCTGGTGAAATGGCGGCGTCGAATACAGCGGGAAGGCGTCCAAATGCTTCCACCGGCGCAAGAGAGGCGTTTGTTTGCGCCCAGGCCATCCCAGAAAAAATAACGCCAGCCGACAGCGCAGCGACACCTAGAAATGCACGCATTTCCGCCTCCGCGCCGGCAGCCTAGGCTACAAGAATGAACGTGAAAAGGGCCGGCGTCGCCGCCGGCCCCCTCCAAACTCAAACTCGCTTGCCGTTACGCCGGAACCCACTGGCCGCTCGCGTTGCGACAGAAGGTTTCAGGTGGTAATTGCTGATTGCCGTACTGCGGATCGTTGATCGTGGCGCTTACGCGCCGGCATTCGGGGCCATAACCCTGCGCCGGCGCCGGGCGCGACACTTGGAGCGAACGCGCTCCGCCCTGATCGCTCTGCCAACTGTCGTTGACCGGTTGTCCTGAATTGAGCGATTGATAATACGCGTTCTCGACACGTTGTTGTTCGCGCGCGGTGAGCCAGCGGCAAATGCCGTATGTGCCGAGCCCACCTACGGCGGCGCCGATGGCGGCGTTCTCGGCGCGGTTCTCGCGCGGGCCCTGCGTGGCGCCAATCACGGCGCCCACGCCCGCGCCGATCAGCGCGTTGCGCGTGCATTGCGACAATTGCGTGCGCGGAGGCCCGCCATAGCCGCCGCCATACCCGCCCGTCGTCTCGCATGCCGACAAGGCCAAAGCGCCCGCAAATGCGGCGCAGAGTAATTTCATTCGCATGGTTTCACTCCGTTCATGTTGCGGCCGCCAATGCCGTCGAGCCGATAGGCTCACCCATATTGTGGCGGAAGCACGACACTTGAGGCGGGGGAACTTTCCTCAGCGCCGTTCGCGGCAAACCGTCTCCGCCGCTCCAGGCCGGATCCACCGCACCTCCGAACGCCGCCCCTGCAGCTCAGCGCCGTTGTCCGCGTAGCGAAACCCCGACCCCGAAGAGCGCGCCGGCAGGTCAAGCGTTGTGTACCCCTCCTGCACCACCCTCGCATTATCGGGCTCGCGGCTGAACGTGACCTGAAGCTGGGACCCGTCATTGCAATGGTAGCCCAAGTGCACCGGCTCGGCATTCGGCGAGGGACACGGGGTCTGGCAGGCGCCAAGAGCGGCAAGGGCGAAAACAGCATGAAGGCGAGTCGTCATGGCAGGGCTTGTACCCGCAATTTGTCGCCTCGCGAACCCCATCGGCGCCTGCCGCGCCGCTTGCGGGGCCCATCGGCGGGGCCCTAACATCAGCCCGATCAGGGGAACGCCATGTCCAATGGATACTTGCTGGCGGCCGAAGCCGACCTTGCAGCGGCCCACGAGGTCGCCGATGGCTTCGGGCTCGATGTCATCGACGCAAGCTCGATCCATGACCCTGAAGCCACAGCCAGGGCGCTGCAAGGGGCGGCCAATGTGGGCATACTCCTAAGCGCGGCGGGCGCCGCCGACGAGAAGTTTATGGCATTGCTCGCAAGTGTTGCGGCGCAGGTCGCCCGCGCACAGCTCATTCTCGCCGAAGCCGACGTGCGCGCCGCGTTCGCGTTCTTGCCGGAAACTTGGCCGGCGATGTCGCTCGATGAAGCGCGCACGCGCGCCCAAGCACTGGCGCGCAATCGCGACGGCGCAAGCGCGGAAGGCGAACAAGCACACGCAGCGCCGCTGCCAAGCCCGCCAGCGCCGGAGGAAGGAAGGGCCTCGGAACCCCCTGACGTCGGCGCCCCAGCGCCACCGGCCAGCACAGCGCCTGCGCCGCAAGCGTCACAAGGTAACCCGCCTCTGCTCAAAGAGGATTCGATGCTAGCCGAGGCCGAGCCGTCGCCGCCGGCGCGCAAAGCGGCGCCGCCCAGCGCTCCGGCTACGTTGGACAGCAGATACGGCAAGATGGGCGAAGCCATGGGCGGGGGCGCGGCGGGCGCCAGCACGCCGGCGGACGCCACCGCTTTTGCGCCAAGGAAATTGCAGCGTGGCACGCCGGAATTGGTGCGTATCGTCGTGCACCAACCGAAAGACCTGGCCGCCGTTATAAAGGCGGCGCGCATGATCGACCCGCGCACAGCGCCCGCCCCGCAAGGCATGAGCATCGGAGAGGTTGCCCTTGGCGCCAGCGTTGGGGTTTCGCTCGAAGTGCGCGGTGCGGCATGCGATGGAGCGCTGCAGCGCCGGACATGGGCGGGCGAGCCGATCGATTTTTCCTTCACAGTCGAAGCGGACGCAGCGATCAAACAGGCCGTGCTGCTTGCGCGCGTGTTCGTCAACGACGCGCAAATCGGCGTTCTTGCATTCACGCGCCCGATTTCCGGACCGAGCAAAAACCCGGCCTCAAGCGAAGATCGCGTTCGGCTGAAGCGCCACAAGCGCGTCTTCCTCTCCTACTCCAGCAAGGACCGCGAAACCGTCTCCGCCATCGCCACCGCCTATCAGATGGCCGGCGTCGCCCACTTCTGGGACCGCGCCTCGCTCAAATCGGGCGAGGAATGGCATCCGCGTCTGCGCCGCGAAATCGACCGCGCCGATCTGTTTCACCTCTGCTGGTCCAAATCGGCGTCCGCCTCGCAATGGGTGGAGCGCGAAACCGAATACGCGCTTACGCGCCGGCGCCGCTCCAATGGCAGGAACCCGGACATCACCGTGCAGATGCTCGATGGCCCGCCCTGGGCGCCCCATCCCCCCTCGCTCGACAGCATCAATTTCGACGATTTCGTCCGCGCGGCGATTGTGGGCTATGCGCGCGGCGAGGGTTGACGCGAGGGCGCGAACCGCACACATCCGCGCCATTCCCTTCTTAAGGGCCCGTAGCTCAATGGTTAGAGCCGGCCGCTCATAACGGTCTGGTTGCAGGTTCGAGTCCTGCCTGAGACACATGTTTAAGCTGTGGATTTCGACCCGCGCTGTTTCGGTCAATTGGCTGATTTGATTTGCGAATGCCGTGTCTCGCATCACGTCGTCTCGCGCCAAAAACTGCCTGTTTTTGAGGCGCCGAACCGGACTCATCTTCAACTGACAACATCAAAATGGTCGCCAATGCGCCGTGCAAATCGACGTCGAGGTCGTTGCCTTGAGCATTCGGGCGCACCACGATCTTGTCGATCAATGCGCGAATGCAGCGCATCGCTTCTTCCTGCGTTTCTTCATCAGCAAAGCCTTCGATGAATTGCGCCACGGCGGCGCGATAGCGCTCGCTCATGCCTGGTTCGATCAGCTTCGGTTCTAGATCGGCGCTAGCGAGTTCTGCTTGAATGGCGTCGCGTCGTTGGATGGCTGCATCGAGATCAGGTTTGACTTCGGAAGCTTCAACTGCGCCCGCGCCGATCACCTCGATCAGTTTGTTGCGCTTGGCCACGACCCTTGCCAGCTCCTGTTCGAGGTCGTTCCGCTTGGCGCGCAGCTCTTTGCGAGCCGCCGCGAGCTCTCGCGCATATTCCTGGCCGAACACATCGAGCAATTCTGGATCGAGCAGATAATTCCGCAGGCCCGTGAAGATTACGTCTTCCAAGCGTTTGTGCGACATGGCGAGCCGGTTGGAGCAGAGTCTCTTGTTTTGATAGGTCGAGCAGCGGAAATGATCGCGCGCGTACTTCGTGTAAGCGCCGCCACAGACGCCGCATTGGACGATGCCTGAGATCAAGTATTTGACCGGACGGTGCTTCCAGTAGGCGCCTTCGACCGCCACGCGGCGATCCTGCTGGGCCTTGACTCGATCCCACAACGGTTGGTCAACGATGCGCAGATGCTCAGCCTCGTGCACAATCCAACTTTCCTGCGGATTGACCCGAACGATGCATTGATGGGTGTCAGGATCACGATCCTCTCGCACGCGGTTCCACACGATTTTGCCGGCATACATCTCGTTATTGATGATGCCGGTTCCGCGCTTGCGATTGCCGGTGATTGAACTGTAACCCCAGCCGCTGCCGGAGGGTGAGCGTACGCCGTCATTATTCAAAGACTTCGCAATCGCTTTGGCAGTCCGTCCGGATGCGAACTCTTCGAAGATGCGTACGACGATGGCAGCTTCGTCAGGCTTGATGCGGCGTTCACCGCGAACCGGCTCACCCTTGGCGTCGAACTCGCGCACCACCTCGTAGCCATAACCGAGGCCAGCCGCGATCTTGCCGTTCTCGACTCGACCACGTTGACCGCGTCGAACCTTCGCCGCCAACTCGGTCAAGAACATCTGGTTCATCATGCCCTTGAAGCCGACCTGGATCATGTCGACCCAACCTTCCGAGAGCGTGTAGATCTTGATGCCGTGAAAGCGCATCCGCTTGTGGATATTGGCGGTGTCGCCTTGATCGCGGCTAATGCGGTCGAGCGCTTCGGAGAGAACGATGTCGAACTTTCGAAGCTGCGCATCAGCCATCAACGCTTGAAGGCCCGGGCGCATCATCGAGGCGCCGGAGATGCCATAATCAGTATAAATCTCCGCGATCGCCCAGCCTTGCCGGTCGGCGTGTTCGCGCGCGACTCGGATTTGATCTTCGATCGAGGCGCGGCTCTGGAGATCGCTTGAGTACCGAGCGTAGATCGCTGCGCGCATGCCTTAGTTTTCCTCGATCGCCTTCGGTGCGCCCCTCACCCGTTCCGTTGAGTATGGCTTCGTGCGCGCAGCTTCAAGAGCGCGCGCATAATCCTCTCTAGCCGTTTGGCGCGCCAGCAGGCGAACCAGTGGAAGGATCGCTGCATAGGGGCCGCTCTCAAGCTCAACGGTCGACGCAGCGCCATCTTGCGCCGCTGTGGAAGTCTCGATGTCCTTCATTGGCTGGCTCCGCTTGAATTTGGAGGCTGCACCCTACAACGACTCGCGGGAGCGACCGCCTTCACGCCACGCGCTCCCGCCGATCGGAGCGCACCGCGAGCAGCAACCATTTCACCTGATCACGGCTGAAGCGGCGCACGCCGCCATCCCGGCTCACAACGCCATCTTGGATTCTCACACCGGGAACCAGGCCGTCCTTCATCCGCCTATTTGCGGTGGCTTTGGACACGCCAAACAGATCCTGGATTTCCCTGTACCCGAGCAACAAGCGGTCCGACCTTATGTCTGCAATGATTTGATCGACCTCCGCGATTTGCTCTTGGGAATATTCTGGCATGTCGCGATCGGTGAGCAGTCGCGACGGTGGTGGTCGACGTCGGGGGCGAGCGTTGAGTTTGGGTCCAAGGCTGAGACGAACAACCGGTTGAGCGCCCAACGCGATGGGCCGCACCTTTACGCTCGGCGGCGGGGACGGCGTTACGAATGGCGGCGCATCGTCGAAAAGACCGAGTTGAATCGAACTGGACATGATGAAGCTCTTTCACGCCAGTTTTTCCAAGACTGCGGCACATACAACGTCTTTATCCGCTGAGTTGATCGACATCGGTAGCGCTTGTTCAAACTGTGCAAGCCTGCGTCATAGGATGCGCCGTAAGCACATTCATCGCGACGTGGCGCCACGTATCCAATCGAGATCAATCCACGTTGTACCGTGTGGCATCGCGTGGCATCGCCGCGATTGCCTTCTTTCGCCAGCGGGACGAAATGCGATTTAGCGCTCAAGGCCCAGCGACGGCGTGACCTTGGCCTTTCCGCCCGAAATCGAGATCGAGTAGTTCTTGCCGATGGCAAGCTGTTGGCCGGCCGCGAGCGGCGCCAATGCGACGCCATCATTGCGCTCAAGAAGCGCGACCCGGCCCTGGTGCAGCGTTTTGAAGGCACGCACCGTCCAATCGCGCTCCAGGCCGTCGTTGATGGCAAGGGCGCGCTTGCCCAGCTGCTTTGCGAATGCGCGCGTCTCCTGCGCGAGTTCTCCTTCGCGAAGCCGTTTCAGCGCGTCAGGCGCAAACTCAAACCGGCCGGTGAGATCCCGCCCGCCACTCTTTTCACGCTCGTGCCACGAGATGCGTTGAGCCAGCGCGTCGCTTACTTCTGGCGTTGATGGGAGTTTGCCGGGCTCGCCCGCGATCCCTCTGGCGAGTTCGCGATCGAGTTCCGTCTCGGCGCGCGCGGCGACTTGGGCGTCGATCGGCAGCGCCGACAGTGTGTGCACCTTCACCCGGTTGCCTCGTCCTTTGTGCCGGTGCGGCTCGATCGAGATGAGACCGCCCGGCTCGATGCCAGCGACGGCCCGGGCTCGAACGTTGACGAAGACCGGACCGTGCGCCGGGCTGCGAACGATCGCATAGGCCTTGCCTGGTCCGTCGCCGCGCCGTCCGATCTCGACCACTTCGCCGGCGAAGCTGCCCATCGAAGGGCGGTAGAGGCGCAGTTTCCCTTCGCCCGGCGCCAGCTCCCGCCCCAACCCGCGGCGTATGTCGAGCCCTCGGCCGATCTCCTCCAATCGCGCGCTCCAGTCCGGCTCAAACCGGAAGCGATCGCGCTTGCGCTCGCGGGCCAAGCCCATGTGCGCCAGTTCGCGAACGCGGTTGCGCAAGGCCGCCCGTAAAACTGGCTCAAACTTGCGTCCGATCGCCTGGATGCGGACGTCGGCATTTGTTCTGATCTCGGCTTCAAGGAGCTGATCGAGGCGCGTGTGCCGCGCGGCGCGCGTCTCGCGCTCCAAAGCTAGTCGCTCATCTTCAGGTCCCCGATTGCCAAGCATCTCGGTCGCAACGTCTCGCGCCGCGTGCCGCAAGCCCCTGCCGACATAGTCGCGCGGGATGACGAGTTCGGGACCGTCGCGCCGCCGGCCGCGGAGGATGATATGGACGTGCGGGTTGTCGGTGTTGTGATGGTCGACCGCGACCCAAGCGAGTTCGAATCCAAGATCGCGGTCCATCCGCGCCATCGTCGCACGCGTGAAGTCCTTCAGGTCCTCGATGCGCGCCCCGCTCTCCGGCGCAAGCATCAGCCGGAAGTGGCGCTTGTCCTCCTGCGCCCATTCCTCCAGGCGCGGGTGTGCTTCGACCTCATCCTGGTCTCGGTCGTAGAACTGTCCCCTCTCCCCGTCCGCTCCCGCGCCGTCGCGCTCAAGATACTTGCCATGCGCTATGAGCCTACCCGCGGCGCCGGCCCCGTGGCCCTGGTAGAATACAGTAGCGACAACGCGCTGGCGCGCGTCGGAAACGAATGCGGTTTTCCCGCCTGTGAGGCCTGCGCGCCGGCCGCTTCCTTTGCGCTCGGACATGAGCTTCGAGAGCTTGGCGCCCAGCCCGCCGCTGCGAGGCCGTGGTGATCGGACACCTCTATGCACCTTGCCCTTGAGAGCGTCATCGTCGCGAAAAACGTGAAGCTCACGTGCGGCGGCAATTGAATGATCGCGCTCGTTCGGCCTCATCAGCGGTGATGCGGCCAACAGCTCTGAAATCGATGCCTTTGGCATGTGCGGCGGCGTTCGCAGTTGAAATCGCGCCGATGCGGCGCTTTTCGCCGCGACAGAATCCGCGTTGCCGCATGAAAACGCCAGGCATTGCAAGCTCCAGACGAAAACCTGCCGCGGCCTTTATCTTGCTCTCCACCACCGTTTCGCCGCGGTCATATTTCGTGTTGCACTAGGATCGTCGTTTTCGTGCTCAAACGCGATGTTGTCATGTGTGGCGCCGCGTAGCACGTCGCTATCTCACGTACGCGCCATGCTCAAACTTTGCGCCACACGCCTTCGATCAATTGAACGCTGATGGGCCCCCAATAACGTCCATCGAAGCTGTCTTGCGTATCGCCTAAGAGGAGAACTTCACCTGGAGCCAAGACGCGGCAGCCGCGCCAGCCACGGGTGCTCGGATCGGCGCCATTATCGACAACACGCACGGCAACAGCACGATGATGATCATCACCAACATCGCCAACACCATCGTCGTCGCCACCAACGACGAGGCGCCGGCCGTCGCTACAGACACGGGCGCCGCCGGCAGCGGCGACCCGCTTGATGAAGCGATCGGTCGTATCCTCGAACCCGCGCCGGTGAGCTTGCTCCGGCGCCACATCGCGCGCCCGGACCGTGACGAAGGCGCCTACCGTGACCGGGGCGCTGGTGCGCACGTAAAGGCCCTCGGGCACCGACGGGCTGTGGTTGTAGAGCACGAGGTCACGCGGGGCCGCGAGGGCCGCCGCCGTCAGCGCCGCCGCCACAACCGCGGCCAGTGCGAGTATGAATCGGGACCGCTCGAGCATCTCGCTCTGGCCAAGCAGGATCCGGGCCCGGCCCGTGCTCTTTGAGGGCTGTCACGGGCCAGACAGAATTCCACCCCAAAGAAAAGTCACACGAAAACAGCGGTATATGACGCTGCTTTGGGTCGAGTTTGGGGCTATGAAGTCAGAAAGCTTGACTTTTTGGGGATGTTAGCTAACTTAGCGAACATGAGCGCGACCACCAAAATCTCGGCGGCGGAATTCCAGAACAATTTCGGCCGCTATACGGACGCCGCCAAGCAGGCGCCAGTCGTGGTCACAAAGTATGGCCGCGACGAACTCGTAGTGCTTTCGGCGGCCGAGTACCAACGCATGCGGGCCTCATTCCGGCGGGTCGTGGTGCTTAACGAGACGACGCCCGACGAGGCCGCAGAGCTCTTCCAAGCGCTTGCTAACGCACCCCCCTCGCCCGAGGCGCAAGCGCTCGACCATTTGCTCGATGACGACGCCCTATCGGGCGCGTGACGTCGCAGTCGATGATCCCGAAAGCGCCGCAAGCCGGCATGGTCTTGCACTATAGCTTCCTCTGGAAGCACGAGGCCGAGCGCGGCCAGGACGAAGGCGCGAAGGATCGTCCGGTTGTCGTGCTCGTCCTCTTGGCGGAGGGCGAGGAAGTGGTGGTTGCGCCGATCACCACACTGGCGCCCGCCCAAGGCGCGCCCGCAATCGAAGTGCCGCCGCGCGTGCGCGCGCACTTGGGTCTCGACGCCGACCAGTCCTGGATCAGCATCGCCACCCTCAATCGCTTCGTTTGGCCCGGCCTCGATCTGCGCCCCGTGCCCGGCAGCGATCCTGCCGATGCGCTTTACGGCTTCATTCCGCAAAAGCTGCTCGACGCAGCCAAGCAGAGCGCAATGGCCGAGCTTGCGAAGCGCGTGCCGGGCCTCGTTGTGCGCCGTACCGAAGGATGAGAACCGACTCCTGAGATGCCCGATTTGCTCGATCTGCTGATCTGGTTGACCGCGATTGGATGTGTCGTGGTGGGGACGGGTTCGCTCGCCATGATGACGTTCGTCACCGACCGGTTGGCTCGGCTTGAGCGGGCGCAAGCGGCCGAAAGGATGCTCGCCTTGGTGTCGGTTGGCGAGCGTTCGCTCTTTGCGATAGCGCTCTACGCAACAGCTGCCTGTTGCGCCGTCGTGTTCCTGCTCACCGCCCCGAGTTGGATCGACGTGATCTGGACCGATCGGCGCGACTGGCGTTCGATCTGGGCGTTTCTTGGCGGCGCTGGGTATCTCCTCGGCGCGTTTGTCATGATGATGACTGTGATGCCGCACTTGAAGGCCCACATCCGCGTGGCCAGCGACGACAAGCAGGATTCGGCGCTCTGGCAGCTTTTCCTGCGGGCGTGGCGGATTCATTTTCTTGGGCCCGCGATCTTCGGGATTGGCGCCGCTCTCGCATTCGTCGCCGCGCTCAACGCGAGTTGATCGTGAACACGTGGCGCTGATCCCCCTTTTTGGGAGGGCGGGAGGGCGTTGCGCGAGGGATGGAAGCCCGGAGGGCCGAGACCTTAGGCTCGGTTTACGACAGCGCGGTCGCCGGCGAGAGCCGGCGACGCGCCCAAACGAGAGCGAAGCAAACACATATAGTCCAGCCACTGCTTAAGCGCGAAGCGAGGGCGGGCGGGCGGGTCGCCAAGACATAAGCTATGCAGGCGCTCGGCGCCGGCGCGCCGGTTCGTGATCAGCAGTGCAGAGCGCATGGTCGGCCAGCGTTTCGATGACCCGGCATTGCGCGGCGCTGCCGCCTGCGCAGGAGGCGACCGTTCGCGCCAATTCCTTCCGCAGCGCCTGAAGCTGGTTAATCCGCGCTTCTACGGAGGCCAAATGCTGGCGCGCTATGCGGTCCGCATCAGCGCAGGATCGCTCTGGGTGGTCAGAGAGATCGAGCAGTGAACGAATATCGTCGAGTTCAAATCCCAGTGCACGGGCATGGCGAATGAAGGACAATCGCCGTACGTCAGCACCGGAATAGAGCCGACGGCCGCTTTGGCTCCGCTCCGGGGCGCTGATGAGGCCTTCCTGCTCATAAAAGCGGATGGTCGGGATCTTAAGTCCGCTGCGCTTCGCCGCTTGTCCTATCGCCTGCATTTTAGCCCTTGATCCTCTAGTCGCTAGAGCATGTAGAGCTTGGCTTGTCGATTTTCGAGAGCCCTATTCCCATGGTTCCACCTCCTTGGCTTCCCCTCGCCGCGCTCCTGGCCATCGTGCTTGTTTCAGGTTTACGCCTGCTCGCGGTGGAGCGCGCTCACGGCGTTAAGGCTTTCAGTTTCGGCCGCCACGCCGCGATCCAAAGTGTCGCCGAGCGAAACTGGAAGTTAGCGACTGCGCTTGCGCTCGCTTCGGCGCTGGCGGCATGGCTAGCGCCAGGTTTGGAAGCGGCGCTCGGTCGTCCGGCTTGGGCGGAAGCGGCGGCGTTCAAGTGGATGTCCGCGCTCGTTTTTGTGGCGTCGGTTTTCATCATTGCGGCCGCACAGGTGCAGATGGGCGCATCCTGGCGCATAGGTGTTCCGAGCGATGGGCCAGGACCGCTCGTCGCCCATGGTCTCTTCGCGTGGTCACGCAATCCGATCTTCGTCGGGATGATCGGCGCAGTCCTCGCCCTCTTGCTATGGTCGCCACACCTGGTCACCGCCGCGGTGTTGGCCGGGACTTGGACGCTTGCGCTGGTGCAAGTGCGCATCGAGGAAGAAGCGCTCCGCGAAAAACACGGACCCGCGTATGAGCGCTACGCAGCCGAGGTCGGCCGCTGGTTCGGCCGCCGCAACGCGGTCATGTCAACATGACCGGCGGTGGAGTATTCACGCCTGCTTTGGGGCACGCGGCGCTGACGCCGCTTTACGACAGCGCGATCGCTCTGCTCACGCGCGAACAGCGTTGGCGCAAGGCACTGCTCCAGCAGATTTCGCCGCACCCGCGCGACGTCATTGTCGATGTCGGCTGCGGCACGGGCACGCTTGCGCTCATGCTGAAGCGTGCAGCGCCCGGCGCAACAGTGATCGGGCTTGATCCCGACCCTGAAGTGCTCGCGCGCGCGTCGAAACGGGCCAAGCATAGCGGTTTGGCGATCGCTTTCGAGCAAGGCTTCGCGCGCGATGTTGATCGCTTCGCCAATCGCGGCGTCACCAAGATTGTGTCCAGTCTCGTCTTTCACCAGGTTCCGATGGATGAGAAGCGCGCCGCGCTGGGCGCCATGCGGTCGGTGTTGCAGCCGAACGGAGAAGCCCACATCGCTGATTACGGCCTGCAGCGCACGCCGCTCATGCGGCTGCTGTTTTCGCAGGTGCAGATGCTCGACGGCAAGGACAACACCACCCCGAACGCCGAAGGAATTTTGACCCGGCTCATGGCGGAGGCAGGCTTTGCCAAAGTGGTGGAGACAGATGTCGTCGCCACGCCCACCGGTTCGATCTCGCTTTACCGCGCCATCCGACGCAATGATCCCGAGGTTGCGTCATGAGCGACGAGTGCGGCGATGCCTGCGGCAAAGTCGGACCCGATCCCGTCGACGCACGCGCGCGCCGGATCCTTTGGGTCGTGCTCATCGCCAACGCGGCGATGTTCCTGGTGGAGACGATCGGCGGGCACGCCATTGGCTCGCTGGCGCTGCAAGCCGACGCGCTCGACTTCGCGGCAGATGCTGCGACTTATGGCGTGACCCTTTGGGCCATCGGCCGCGCCGCCCACGTGCGTACGCGAGCCGCGCTCGTGAAGAGCGGCGCGATGCTGTTGATGGGCGCAGTCATTCTCACAATGGCGGTCGCAAAGCTCATCTCGCCTGCGCCGCCGGAAGCAGCGCCTATGGGCTTAATCGGCGCGCTCGCCTTAGCGGTGAATCTCGGCGCTGTTATATTGTTGCTGCCGTTGCGCAACGGCGACGCAAATCTGCGGTCAGTGTGGCTCTGCTCGCGCAACGACGCTTTCGGCAACATTTTGGTCATACTTGCAGCTGGTGCGACAGCTGCGACACGATCGCCCTGGCCTGACTTTGCTGTGGGCGCCATCATGTGTTTACTGTTTCTCAGCGGGTCATGGTCCGTATATAGGCAAGCGCGCCGCGAATCGGCGGCGTTCGCGGCAGGGTGAAATACGTGCAAGCTTCGGGCGACATGAACTGGAGGCGCTGGGTGGCGATGCTTTGCATCGCCCTCCTCGGCTTCGTCATGCTCGAAGAAAGTTCACCCGCGCACGCCGCCGCCGACAATGCGCAGGCAGGCGTCGTCTATATCTTAGCCGAGGCAGAAGCAGAAGCTGCGGCCGCTCAATCGGCAGGCGGCAGCGAACAGGCGCCGGCGAACCCCGCTCAGCCGCAGCATCATTGCTGCGCAGCGCATTGTAACGGCATGACGCCTGCCGTTGCGGGAAGCACGATCGCAGCGCAAGCGATGGTGCGCGTTGCAGCGCCTCGAAACACGCACGGCGCGGCAATGGGCGCGCCCAACGGTCTTGAGCGACCGCCAAAGGCCACCGCGATCGTCTGACGCGCTGCGGCCATGCCGCGGCGCGTGATCTTTCACGCCATCGCGGATATTCCATGCTCGAAAAACACCGCTCTCTTCGGCGCTCGGCGCGTATGCTGCGCCATCTTGCGTCCGCTTCCTTTGGGGCCTCGCTCCTTACGCTGACGCCAGTGATCGCCCCAGCAGCGCTCGCGCAAGAAGCGGCGCCACTCACGCTGCAAGACGCGATCGCGCGCGCCGTCGACGCCGATCCCGGTCTGCGTGCGGCCAATGCGGGCGTCGAGGCGGCGCAAGGAAGCCTGCGCCAAGCGCGCGTGCGCCCCAATCCAACGCTCGACGCCGAGGTCGAAAACTTCAACGGCCGCGACGATCTGCGCGGTTTCGACGGCGCGGAGACCACGTTCAGCCTGTCGCAGGAAGTGGAGCTGGGCGGGCGGCGCAGCGCGCGCATGCGCCTTGCCGATCGCGAATTGCACGGCGCCGAACTCGACCATGTGTTGCGCGGCCTCGATCTGGTTCGCGACGTGCAGTCTGCCTATTACGACGCGCTCGCGGCGGAGGAGCTGGTCGCCATCGCCCGCGAACGGCTGGCGACGGCCGAAGCTCTAAACAGCTCTGTCGCGCGCCGGGTCGCCGCCGCCCGCGATCCGCTGATGGCCGGCGCGCGCGCTGAAGCGGGACTTGCCGAAGCGCGCATCGCGCTCACGCGCGCGCAGGCGGAAGCCGCGACTGCGCGCGCCAGACTTGCGTCGTTCATCGGTGGCGATGAGGGCTTCACACTTATCGCCGCCGATTTCGCACTGCCGCGCGCCAGCGATCATGAGCACGGCCCCTTGGGCGATGAGAGCCCTGACATTGCGCGCCTCACCGCCGAGCGTGACCGGTTCGGCGCGGCGGTCAGCGTTGAACGCTCGCTCGCATGGCAGAACCCGACTTTGAGTCTCGGCTATCGCCGCTTTGAGGATCGCGACGGCGACGGCGCTCTGGTTGCGGGCGTGTCGATCCCGCTTGGCGTCTTCGACCGCAATCAGGGCGCGGTCGCGCGCGCCCGCGCCGAGCAGCGGCGCTCCGAGTTCGAACTCGACGCTGCCCGGCGGACGCTGACGCGCGACTACGCCGCGCTTGAACGGGCCATCGCCTCCGACGCCGCGGCCGTTCAAGCGACCGAAGAAGAAGTGATCCCGCAGGCCGAGCGCGCACTGGCGCTCGCGCAAGACGGCTACAATCGCGGCGCCTTCTCTTACCTCGACGTGCTCGAAGCCCAGCGCGCCTTGTCCGACGCGCGCCAAAACCGCGTCGATTCTCTTCGTTCTTACCATTCCAACGAGGCGGCGCTCGATCGCCTCACGGCGCGCTTCGGCGACGCTTTGCCCATTGAGGAGCAACATCAATGACCAACATCGCACAGAAAGCGCTCGCACCGGCTGCGATCGCCCTCGCACTCGCGCTCGCCGGATGCAACGCCGGAGAAGCCGATGGCGAAGGCGCGCGCGCCGAAACCGGTCATGAAGAAGGCGAAGCCCACGAGGAAGGCGAAGCGCATGAGGAAGAGAGCGGCGCCGAGCGGGTCACCATCACGGCGGAGGCGGCAGAGGCTTCAGGCCTTGTCATCTCCGCTGCGGGGCCAGGAGCGATCCAAGAAACGCTAGAGCTGACCGGACGCATCTTGCTGCAACCGTCTGCTCGCGCGGATGTGCATGCGCAATATCCGGGCCCGGTGCGCGCGGTGCTGAGCAATGTGGGTGACCCCGTACGGCGCGGCCAGGTGCTGGCGCGTGTCGAAAGCGCCGAGAGCTTGCAGACGTACGCCATCGTGACGCCGATCGCCGGCGTCGTTCTGGAACGGCAAACCAATATCGGCGACGTCACATCGGAGGAGCCGATCTTCGTGGTCGGCGATCTTTCCCGGCTACAGGCCGAACTCAATGTAGTCACCCGCGACATTGGCAGGGTCAGCGCCGGCCAAGATGTCATCATCACCGCGCTGGACGGGCGCACGCGCATGAATGCGCGCATCGCGAGCGTGTTGCCCACCGCCGACGCGCACAGCCAGACCTTGATCGCGCGCGCGCCTTTCGCTGCTTCTGCGACCTCGCCGATGCGTCCGGGGATGGCAGTGCGGGCCGCGGTCGTGCTGGCTGAAGAACACGTCGCGATCGCCGTGCCAGCTGACGCAGTGCAGACCGTCGAAGGCCGCCAGGTGGTGTTCGTACGCGTCGCTGCCGACACCTATGAGGCGCGCCCCGTCGCGCTCGGCCGTCGCAGCGACGACATGGTCGAGATCACCTCCGGTCTCAATGCGGGCGAAGCCTACGTCTCGGAAAACGCATTCCTCGTCAAAGCCGAGATCGGCAAAGGCGAGGCGAGCCACGATCATTGACGAACAGATCAACATAAAATCCGGACCTGAATTCTCATGATCAGCCGCATTCTTGAACTTGCCGTGCGCGCCCGCTGGGCTGTTGTCGCCATCGTCGCGGTCATCGCGGCGATCGGTATCTTCAACATTGCTCGTCTGCCGATCGACGCGGTTCCCGACATCACCAACAAGCAGGTGCAGATCAATTCGCTTGCACCGGAGTTTGGACCGCTCGATGTCGAACGGCTCGTCACCTACCCGGTCGAGACCGCCATGTCCGGGATCGTGGGCCTTGAAAGCACGCGCTCGATCTCGAGGAACGGCTTTTCTCAAGTCACCGTCGTCTTTCGTGACGATGTCGATATCTACTTCGCACGCCAACAGGTGGCCGAGCGTCTGACCGCCGCGCGAGAGAGCTTGCCCGCGGGCGTCGAGCCGCAAATGGGTCCAATTTCGACCGGCCTCGGCGAAGTGCTGATGTGGACGGTGCGCTTCGCCGATCCCAATGCCGAAGGCGGGCGGGCCGCCGCGGGAGAGCCCGGCTGGCAAAGCGATGGGTCGTTTCTGACGCCAGAGGGCGAGCGGCTAACTGATGAAGTAGCCCAAGCTGCCTACCTGCGCACTGTGCAGGATTGGATCATCCGGCCGCAAATGCGCTCCGTCGCTGGCGTCGCCGGCATCGATTCAATCGGCGGCTATGAGAAACAATACATCGTCGAGCCTGATCCGGCTTCGCTTGCCGCTTATGGCATCTCATTCTCCGAGCTGGCCGACGCGCTTGAGCGCGCCAATCTGTCGGTCGGCGCGAACTTCATCCAACGGGGGGGCGAAGCTTTCCTCATTCGCGCCGACGCGCGCATCCGCACATTGCACGAGATCGGTGATGCGGTGGTGGCTTCCCCCGACGGCGTGCCGATCACGGTGCGCGATGTCGCCAATGTCCGCATCGGCGGCGAATTGCGCACTGGCGCTGCGACCTCCAATGGCCAGGAGGTTGTCGTCGGCACGGTGCTGATGCTGACGGGCGGAAACAGCCGCACAGTCGCGGCCGCCGCCGCCGAAAGGCTTTCGGAAATCACCCGTTCGTTGCCTCCGGGCGTCGAGGCGAGCGTCGTCTACGATCGCTCGAAGCTCGTCAATGCAACCATCGCCACGGTCCAGCGCAACCTGGCTGAAGGTGCCATCCTGGTTGCGGCGGCGCTCTTTCTGCTGCTCGGAAACGTGCGCGCCGCCATCATCGCGACCCTCATCATTCCCCTGTCGATGCTGATGACCGCGATCGGCATGAATTTTTTCGGCGTCTCCGGCAATTTGATGTCGCTTGGCGCGCTCGACTTCGGCCTCATCGTCGATGGCTCGGTCATCATCATCGAAAACTGCTTAAGACGACTATCCGAGCGGCAGCATCACGAGGGCCGATTGCTCACCTTAGGCGAGCGGCTGCATGAAACGACCGAGGCCGCGCGTGAGATGATCGGGCCGACGGTGTTTGGGCAGATCATCATCTTCCTCGTATTCATGCCGCTCCTCACCTTCTCCGGCGTCGAAGGCAAGATGTTCACGCCGATGGCGATCACGCTGATGCTGGCGCTTGGCGCGGCATTCGTGCTGTCGCTCACCTTTGTGCCCGCACTTGTGGCGCTGCTGATGCGCAACAAGGTCGCCGAAAAGGAGGTCAAGGCGATCGAAGTGTCGCGCCGGTGGTACGAGCCGGGGCTGCGCTATTCGATCGCCAAGCCGCTGCCGGTCATCGGCGGTGGTATTGCCGTTTTCCTGCTGGCCGGCGCCCTCTTCATGACGCTTGGCCGGGAATTCATCCCGACGCTCGACGAACAGGACATCGCCGTACAAGCGGTGCGCATTCCCTCAACATCACTTCAGCAATCGGCCGCCATGCAGCGGCGCATCGAGCAGGCTCTGTCGGAGTTTCCGGAAGTGGCGCTGGTCTTCTCCAAGACAGGAACGGCGGAGGTTGCTTCGGACCCGATGCCGCCCAACATCTCGGATTCGTTCGTCATCCTGAGACCGCGCAGCGAGTGGCCCGATCGCAATCTGTCGAAGGCGGAACTCATTGCCCGTCTCGAAGCGCGATTGCAGCAGCTGATCGGCAACAATTACGAGTTCACCCAACCGATCCAGATGAGGTTTAATGAGCTTATCGCCGGCGTCCGCGGCGACGTGGCCATCAAGATCTATGGCGACGACCTCGATGAATTGAGCGCGACTGCAGGGCGCATCGCCAGCGTGCTGCAATCGATCCGCGGCGCAGCCGACGTGAAGGTGGAACAGACCGGGGGTTTCCCAACCCTCGATGTCGCCTTCGACCGCGACGCCATTTCGCGTTACGGGCTCTCGCTTGATGAAGTGACCGACACGGTCGCAACCGCAATGGGCGGGCGCGAAGCCGGTCTCGTGTTCGAAGGCGACCGGCGTTTCGATGTCGTGGTCCGGTTGCCCGACGCGGTGCGCGACGATCTCGACGCAGTCGGTGCGCTTCCCGTGATGCTTCCCGAAAGCGGTGACGGCTTGCGCGGCTCGGTGCCACTTCGCGAGCTTGCAACCTTCACCTTCTCGGAGGGCCTCAATCAGGTCAGCCGCGAGGCCGGCAGCAGGCGCGTCGTGGTGCAGGCCAATGTGCGCGGACGCGATCTCGGGTCCTTCGTCGCCGAAGCGCAGCGCCGCGTGAATCGTGAAATCGAATTGCCCACCGGCGCCTATCTGGAATGGGCCGGCCAGTTCGAGAACCTGCAATCGGCGTCGCAGCGCATGTCGCTGATCGTGCCGGCTTGTTTCGCGCTCATCTTCGCCTTCCTTTACATGGCCCTCGGAACCTTCCGCGCCGCTCTCACGGTGTTCTCGGCCGTGCCGCTGGCGCTCGCGGGCGGGGTTTTCACGCTGGTCATCACGGGCATGCCGTTTTCGATCTCGGCCGCCGTCGGCTTCATCTGCCTTGCAGGCGTCGCTGTTTTGAACGGCCTTGTCGTCATGACCAGCATCAACAAACGCCTCGATATCGGCATGCCGGTCGAGCAGGCGATCGAAGAAGGCATGGTCGAGAAATTCCGCGCCGTCTTGATGACCGGCATCGTGCCGGCAATCGGCTTTGTGCCGATGGCGATCGCGCACGGCACCGGGGCGGAAGTGCAAAAGCCGCTGGCGACGGTCGTCATCGGCGGCCTGATCACGGCGACTCTGCTCACGCTCTTCGTGTTGCCCGCGATCGCACGGCTCATGCTCAGAAGCGGACATCGCGCGCGCGAAGGCGAGATGCCGACAGGTTATGCCGGCCAGGCGCCGGCTCAGGCCGAATAACGGGAGGAAGCCCCATGTCGATAACTGCGCTGCGCAACGCCCTGCCCGACTACGCAGAGGATCTAAAGCTCAACCTCGACGCACTGGCGGGCGAGACGCTGTTGTCGGAACAGCAGAAGTGGGGCTGTTTTCTTGCCGCCGCCTACGCTGTTGGCGTGCCGCTGGTGGTGAAAGCGGTGCGCGGCGACGTGGACGCCAAATTGAGCGCGGAGGCCAAGCTGGGTGCGAAGACGGCCACTGCCGTCCTTGCGATGAACACGGTCTATTACAGCGCGGTCAATCTGCTCAACAATCATGATTATCGCGCCGAGCCGCCCAAGCTGAGCATGCGAGCGCTCAATTATGCAGGCGTCGACCGGATCGACTTCGAATTGTGGTGTCTTGCCGTTTCGGCCGTGAACGAGTGCGGCGCCTGTCTCAATGCGCACGAGACCGACCTGCACAAACGCAACGTCTCACTGGAGCGCATCCAGGCGGCCTTGCGCATCGCCGCGGTGATCGGCGCGGTTAGCGCGGTGCTGCGCGCCGAGGCCGCTGCGGGCGCCTAACCCCGCGGTCGAGGAGCCGTCGATAATGAAGCGTCCTGCGTCCGTCCTGATGTTCGCGAGCCTCTTCACGCTTGCGGTCCCGGCCGTAGGGTATCTCTCGTTCGGCATCGTGCCGGCGTTGCTGTTCTTCTCGGGGTATTGCGCAGGCTTTGTGTTGTGGCTCTTAGCGCCGGGCGATGCGCCGCTCTCGGCCTACAAGACAACTTACATCGCGACGTTGGCGCTCTTCATCCTCCATCGTGTCGAGGAAAAGCTGTCAGGGTTCTTTCCGACACTTGCCGAGATAACAAACGTCCCGGTTCCGGATCTCGCATCGCCCGCGATCATCCTCTTGCTGTTGTTGTCTGTCGTCGCCTGGCTAGGCGGCCCGTTTCTGGCCAATCGCGGATCGCAATTCGGGATTTATTTGGTCTGGACGTTCTTCGCGTCGATGGGCGTGACCGAACTCGCGCACTTCGTGCTTCCCTTCTTCACACCGGATCCCTTCCACTATTTCCCCGGCGTCGCGAGCGTATTTCTGCTCGCGCCCGCCGCCTGGCTCGGCATGTGGCTGCTTTGGCGTGGGGGCCGGTCATGAGCCCTTTATCGATCCAAAAGGGCAAAGCCCCCGGCGCGCGAATGGACGCAAGCCCGACTAGAAATCGCGCCGACCGCCCGCACGAGCACAACCACGAAGGCATGCTGTTCGGCGCGCGCACCGAACTCTATTTCGCGTTGGCCTCGGGCGCCGCCCTCGCCATCGGCTGGTTGCTCGAAGGCCGAGCGCCACCGCCAACCCCGCTCCTCTTTTATGTAGCGGCCTATCTCTTTGGCGGTTTTTTCACCGCGCGCGAGGCGCTCGACAATATACGCCATCGTCAATTCAAGATCGACACGTTGATGCTGGTCGCCGCCGCTGGCGCGGCGTTCCTCAACGCCTGGGCCGAAGGCGCGTTGCTGCTGTTTCTATTCAGCCTCGGGCACGCACTTGAGAATTGGGCGATGGGACGCGCCAAGTGGGCGATCGAGGCGCTGGGCCAACTCGCCCCCGACAAAGCCTTCGTCCGCCGCGGCGATAAAATCGAAGAGCTTCCGGTCGCGGCGCTGCAACGAGGCGATGTCGTCGTCGTGCGGCCGAATGAGAGATTGCCGGCGGACGGTCTCGTCATCGCCGGCGAAAGCGCGGTGAACCAGGCGCCGATCACCGGCGAGAGCGTCCCGGTTGAAAAACGCCCCGCCCCCGGACCTCTCCCAGACGACTTCGCCAAAGTCCCCGAACTCCACCGCGTTTTCGCCGGCACGATCAACGGCTCTGGCGCGCTCGATGTGCGCGTGGCGCGCGCAGCGAGCGAGAGCACGCTCGCGCGCATCGTTCGCATGGTGGCCGAAGCGGAGGCAGAGCGTTCGCCGACGCAGAAATTCACCGACCGGTTCGAGCGCCTCTTCGTCCCCGTCGTGCTGGTGCTGGTGGGCGCGCTTATGTTAGCGTGGACCGTGATCGACGAGCCGTTCGCGGCGAGCTTTTACCGGGCGATGGCGGTGCTCGTGGCCGCGAGCCCCTGCGCGCTGGCGATCTCAGTGCCGAGCGCGGTCTTAAGCGGCATCGCACGCGCAGCGCGCGGGGGTGTCCTGGTCAAAGGCGGCGGCCCGCTCGAGACGCTTGGCACGGTGACGGCCGTCGCGTTCGACAAGACCGGCACGCTGACCGAGGGCAAGCCGAAACTGACGGACATCGCGCCGGCCGAAGGCATTGACGAAGCCGATTTGTTGCGCGTCGCGATCGCCATCGAACGGAGCAGCGATCACCCCTTGGCGAGCGCAGTGGTGCGCGACGGCGGCGAGCGCCTGGGCGATACTGAAATCGCCGACGCCGAAGCGGTGGAGAGCATCACTGGCAAAGGCGTCCAGGGACGTATCGACGGCAAGCTGGTGCAGATCGGCAAGCTAGGGCTCTTCCTTGAATCGCCCGCCCCGCCGCCGCGCGCGGTCAGAGAAGTTGCGGAAAAGCTCGAAGCCGAGGGCCGCACAATCATGGTGGTGCGCCGCGGCGGCGACTATTTGGGCGTGCTTGGCCTCATGGACGCCGAGCGGCCCGCAGCGGCGGCGGTGCTGAGGCGGCTCCATGCGCTCGGCATCAAGCAAATGATCATGCTGACGGGCGATAATCAGCGCGTCGCCGACGCCATCGCCGCGAAGATTGGTCTCACACGCGCCCTCGGCGGCTTGATGCCGGAAGACAAAGTCTCGGCGATCAAGGTTCTCGACGCCACCGGCGTCGCCATGGTTGGCGACGGGGTCAATGATGCGCCCGCGCTCGCGCACGCGAGCGTCGGCATCGCCATGGGCGCGGCCGGATCGGACGTGGCGCTCGAAACCGCAGACATCGCCTTGATGGCCGACGACCTCAATCACTTGCCGTTCGCAGGCGGCCTCAGCCGACAGACAAGCGCAATCATCCGGCAGAACCTGTGGGTGAGCTTAGGCGTCGTCGCCTTCTTGATCCCCGCGACAATCCTCGGCCTGCAAATCGGGGCGGCGATTATTTTTCACGAAGGCTCGACGCTCCTGGTTGTCGCCAACGCGCTCAGACTCTTGAACTACAAGGAAACCGCCGCATGAGCGCATCCTCTCGTGTCCGGCGGCGCGGCCGCGTCACTTTCCCCGCCCCCCGGGGCGCGGCCGCAACCTTCTTCACGGCGTTTGCCGTGGCCGGCTGCGTCGGCCCCGCGGTCGGCGCCGATCTCTCGTTCACCGCAACGCCGCAGCAAACGCCGAAAGCGAATTCGCCCGGCAAGACAGCGCCGCCGCCAGTTATTCTGGCCAACCCGACGGGCCATGATCTGCGCGGCGAAGATGCATACGGCGCGGGCTTCTACGGCGCCTCGCGGGCCGCCGGCGCGCGGCGGCACCGCGGCGCGGATTATGTGGCCGAGCCTGGTGAGATCGTGCGTGCGCCAATCTCCGGCGTGGTCGAGCGCATCGGCTTCGCTTATCGCGGCGATGAGCGTTACCGCTACGTAGAACTCGCGAGCGAAGATCGCGACGTGCGGGTGCTCTATGTCGGACCTACGGTGCAGCTTGGCGCCGTCGTGCGTGCGGGTGAACCGATCGGGCGAGCGCAGGATTTGAGCGCGCGCTATCCGCGCGGCATCACCAACCATGTGCATGTCGAGATGCGCGAGAACGGCGCGCTCGCCGATCCCGCCGATCTGCTCCCGGACGCTGCGAGCCAGCACGCGGGGGTGGATGCGTGAGCCGCTCGAGAGCGAATTCTTCAACACCACGGCTGGGTCAACCAAGGAGGACACCATGAAACATCTTATTCTCGCAGCAGCGCTCGCGCTTTGCGCCACGCCGGCGCTGGCGCAAGAGACGCACGGCGATTCTGCCGAAGTCGTATCCGTGCCGGCCGACGACGCCGTGCTTGCCGCCGCGCCGGCCGCGCTTTCGCTAACGTTCGAGCACGCTGTCGTGCTCACCGAAGTGCAACTGCACGGCTCGGGTCACACCGCCATTCCCGTCGCATTCACCGCGTCGGCCGCGGCCGCGACGACCTATGCCATTCCGCTGCCGGCGCTCTCGTCGGGCGCCTATGAAGTGCATTGGAGCGGAACGGGCGATGGCCACGCCATGGAAGGCACGCTGCATTTCACCATCCAATAATCGGTCGAGAGGCCGGCGGCCGGTGTGACCACGTCATGTCCCGCGCCGCCGGTCCCTCCACGATTGGGAAACCCGGCCATGAACCAGCCGATCGAGCTGCAACGCAATTACTGGAACGAATGGAACGCGTCGCACCGCGAGCGAAGACTTAGCGAGGTTTCGCTCGACCAGCGGGAGACCGTTCTTCGTTGGCTTTCCGATTTGGCCAGAACCGACCTCGACATCTTGGAGGTCGGCTGCGGCGCGGGCTGGCTTTGTCCGGCGCTCAAACAATTTGGCCGGGTGACGGCAACGGATCTCTCCGACGAAGTGCTGGCGCGCGCGCGTGCGCGCGTCCCGGACGTGCGCTTCATCGCGGGTGACTTCACGGAACTCAGTTTTGAAAGCCAGTTCGATGTCGTCGTCACCCTTGAGGTGCTTTCCCATGTCGCAGATCACGACGCCTTTATCGCCAAGCTCAGCGCACTCCTTCGGCCGGGCGGGGTTTTGATGCTGGCGACGCAAAACCGCCCGGTGCTGGAGAAGTTCAACACCGTTCTGCCCCAGCAGCCCGGACATCTGCGCCGATGGTTTGACCGCGACGAACTCAAAGCACTGCTCTCGCCTCATTTCGCAGTGCTCGAGATCGCAACGCTTACGCCGGTCGCCAACAAGGGTCCGATGCGTTTGATCGCCGGCCGGAAGGCAAAGCGTCTTGTGCGCTCGATCGCTGGGCGCGGGCCGGAGAAGGCGCTTGCGAAAGCAGGTTTCGGCTGGACCTTGGCGGTGCTTGCACGAAAGCACGAAAGATGACGCACATTGAGAAGGACCGACCCGCGACCGGCAATGTCCCCGATCGGGGCTTATGGTTGTTGCTGCTCGCAGCCTGGCTGATCGCGCTTTGCGCAAGCCTTGGCGCCTTGTTCATCGGCGAGGTGTTGGGCCAAGCGCCGTGCCATCTGTGCTGGTTTCAGCGCGCCTTCATGTTTCCGCTGGCCGTCATTCTCCTCGTCTCTTGCATCACCTCCGATGCACGCATTTGGCGCTACGCCCTGCCCTTGGCCGTCATCGGCGGACTGGTCGCCTTCTATCACACGCTGCTGCAAACCGGTCTCATCCCAGAGCCAATCGTTCAGTGCGGGGCAGGACCATCCTGCTCAAGCGCAGACATGACGCTCTTCGGCTGGCTCTCCATTCCAGCGCTCTCATTTTCCGCATTTTCCGCAATCGTCGTGCTCCTCATTTTCGTCCGCCGGAGGTCATCGTGAACAGACGCACAATCGTAATTGCCATTGCCGCCGGAGCGCTCGCACTCTTTGCGCTGGCAGCCTATTTCTTTCGAGGCGACGGCGAAGACGCTGCCGTTGACTTCGCGCCGCCACAGGCGCCCATCGCCGCGCCGCTTGAACCTGATACGACAACCGGCAGCGCGACCGATGCTGAAGCGGCTTCCACCGAGGGCGAAGCACCTGCGGCAAGCGCGCCAGCGCCCGCTCCAGTGTGGAACGCCTATGTACGGCGTCACTCCCCCGTTATCGGTCCCGCCAACGCGCCGGTTACGATCGTTGAATTCTTCGATCCGTCTTGTGAGGCGTGCCGCGCCTTCCATCCGATCGTGAAGCAGATCATGGCGCAATATCCCAACGATGTGCGCTTGGTGCTGCGCTACACGCCGCTGCACGAAGGCTCCGAGGAGGCGGTGCGAATTCTGGAAACAGCCCGACAGCAGAATGTCTTCGAGCCGGTGTTGGAGGCGTTGTTCGTCGCACAGCCGCAATGGGCGACGCACGGGGGCCCACAACTTGAAAGGGCTTGGGCGGCGGCAGGTGCTGCGGGTCTCGATCAAGCGCGTGCAAGAGCCGCGATGCAGGCGCCGCGTATCACCGCTGCACTGAACCAGGACATCGCCGATGCGACAGCGCTTGGCGTCAGGGGAACGCCCACCTTCTTCGTCAACGAAAAGCCGCTGCCAAGTTTCGGGCCGCAGCAATTATACGATCTCGTGCGCGCCGAGGTCGAAGCCGCAAATCGATAAGGACGACAACGAAGTTTTCGTCGGGCCGCCTTAGCTCAGTTGGTAAGAGCGCCGCATTTGTAATGCGGAGGTCAAGTGTTCGAATCACTTAGGCGGCCTCCACCTTTCGCGCGAGGAAGAAAGCAGAGGCGCCGGCATCGTGCGACGCGGGCGCCTTGCTCTTCAAGCTGCCGCCTGGTCGGGTTGTTGGCTGGCGGCAAGGCCTTTGGAGCGGACGCCCCCCTCGCCTGGGTCAATCGCGATGAAGACCTTGCCGGTCCAGCGGCTGGTGGCTTTGTCCTTCCAGCGGTCGTGCCGGAGCTTGCCGGTCACTTCGACGATGACGTCTTTCTTCATCGCCTTGGCGGCAGTGGCAGCCTTGCCGTCATTGATCTCGACGGTGAAGCGGTCGGCGCGGTTCTCGTCTTTCACTTCGAGCCAGAGCGAGACGATCTCAATCGTGCCGCCGCGTTGTTCGAAGGAGCGGATTTTCGGCGCGTCTACGAGCTTGCCGATGATGGTGACGCGGTTGGTCATGAGCTTATTCCTCGAAAGCGTTCCCGGCTGATCCCGGGGCCGCGGGCCTCGCCCGCGACGGCGCTCAAAGCGCCCGGCCATAAGGCGGCGCGGGCAAGGTGAAAATGGTGGGGCCCGCGGTCTGCGCGGCACGCGCTGACCCGAAGCCCGCGTCAGCGGGGCGGGGAAACGATTTTCTCCTTGCCGGCGGCGACGGCCGGGCGAGACAGGGCGACGGCGTGGGCGAGGCTTGCGGCGGCGCGGCGGCGTGACGATTGAGGAATCGGTGCAGCATGAGCGCGACAGCTAGGGATGCGTGGCAATGCTGACGTTAGCCGAGACTGGTCTGCGACGCGCTCTTCCTGGAAGAGATGATGCGCTTACTTCGCTCGAACATCGCGAGGCGATCGAGCGTTTGCGTCAAGGGACCAAGCACACGATAGCCTTCCGCGAGTCACGATTCGACGGGTCATGCATGACGTATGCGCTAGGGCTCGACAGCATTGATGCATACCGGCGTGTCGCGCTCGCATTCGAGCCGCCGGTGTTTGCGGGCAAGGACTTCGCACACTGGCTGATCGACGAGGTTGAACAGAGCGAGGGGCCTACTCCTGGATGCCTCGTGTTCTACTTCGAAGGCGAGACTTGGCGCCATGTTGGAACGCTCGATGACGTCGAGGGCCTGCGCGTTGTCTCCAAATGGGGCGAGATGGCCGTGTACGAGCACGGCCTAGATGAGGTCCCTGCCGGCTATGGCGACAAAGTGCGATTCTTTCACAAACCCGCGCCGCGCTAGAACTGTTCCTAGATTATGCGCGCTCGGTTGCGCACCACGGCGAAGTAGACGACGTTCTGCGCTAGTCGCGCGCCTGCGCGCGCGCCCAATCATTCCAGTCGTTGAAGCCCGGCGGAGCTGGCGCCATCTCAACGGTCGTTCCAGCGGCGACGCCGCTCTGCAATGCATCGGCGGCGCGCGCTCCAGCCTCGTCATTGTCGGCAACTATGATTAGCCGGCGGACGCAGGCTACGACGACGAACCGGCCAAGGTTGTCGGCCGTGAGCGCGGCCCACGCCGGAACGCTCAGAATCTTGGAAGCTGAGAGCATCGTCTCAACACCCTCGCCGATAGCGAGTTCGTCATGCACCTCACCCAGGCGGACAACGCCGCCCATCAGCTTGCCGATGACGCGCCGCGGCGTCGCCACCGCGGCTTTCGCAGTCCCGTGCGCGGTGAGCAACGTGACCTGCACGCCTTGCAGGGCGCCCGAAGGATCCGTGATCGCGGCGACCAGCGCGGGCCGCTTTGCACGATCATCGAGGCTCGTCATATTCGGATGAAAACGCAGAGCCGACGTGTCCCATGAGGCCTCTGAGATTGCCCGCCGCCGCAGATAGGCCGTCGCGACTGTATGACGGAGCGGGCGGCTCTCATCCCAAATCCGTTGCGCGCGTGCGACCCGTTCCTCGCTGGCGGGCTGCGCGGCAATCTTGGATGTCGACCAGCGCGCTCCGCGCTGATCGCCGCACGGTTCATCGTCGAGCAAACCGAGATCGGCCAAGGCCCGGCGCACGTCGCGCCAATCGTCCTTGGGGCTGAAGCAATGAATGAGGATGCGGCCCTCCTCCGTCTCGGCAAGCGAGACGGAGCGGTCCTTGTGGCTGTGATTGGGCCCGGGGATCAGCGCGCGCGTTCCGCCATCGAACAGGATGCCGCCGTAGGCGGCTACGATCCGCTCAAGCCGCGACATCGGCGGCCTCCTGTTCGGCGAACGGCGAAGTGCTCTTGGCCAACAGCCAATCGACTGCGACCTGCGCCTGGGCGGCGGCACTCAGAAACGCTCGTTTGTCGTCGGCCAACAGCTTCATCCAGTGTCCAATGTAGGAAGCGTGGTCGTGGATGTGATGTGGCGGCAGACGAAGATGCGCGCCCAACAGACTCGCGCCGATCTCGGCGACAAGTTCCTCGGCGGCGATCGCGTGCTTGGAGAACTTCTTGCCCATGTCGCGTCCGACGCGGTGCGGCGCCATGGTGGCGTGGACGCTCTCGTGGTTGAGCGTCGCCGCATAGTCTTCGGCTGTGTCGAACGCCGCGATGGGCGGCATGCCAACAACATCCTTGCTGGGAATGTAGCAGGCGATGTCCTGTGTGAGGATACGCTTGATGTCGAGCCCAGCAAACCAGGCCTCGTGCGCCGCGACCGGCAGCATTCCGGGATCGGCGGGTGCGGGATAGAAGCGCGACGGGAGGTTGTCGATCTGATCTGCCGAAAAGACGAGATACCATTTGAGGAAGCGGAATGAATCCTCGACCTCCGCGCCGCCTTCGTCGACGCGTTTGCGCGAGCCCTGGCCGTAATAGACAACGACCTCGCCGCGCTCTCCCTTGCGCACATGCGCGCCGAGCTTCACCGCCTGATTGAAGGTCAGCCAATAGGGCGAAGCGTAGCCGCGTTCCATGGCGGCGCTCCAGAGGATAAGGACGTTGACGCCTCGGTAGGTTTCGCCCGTGGCGCGTCGTGGCAGCGCAAGACCCGTGCGCGCGCCGTCCCACGGCTTGCGCCAGGGCAGAACGCCTTGCTCCAACTCAGCGAGAATCTTTGCGGTGATGTCGGCGGCGACATCGCGGCGCGCTCTGTTGCGCGCGGATTGCGTGTTCATGGGAGAAGCTCCGAAATGAGATGCGCCGCCGGGCGACCCGGCGGCGCTGAGATGAGAGTGAGATTGAAGACGCTCAGGCGGCTTGGGCGTCGCCTTCGCTCAAGGCGCCCTTACCTTCCGCGGTCACGGCGAACACGCCTTCGCGCGTAGGCGTGATGAGGACCTCGGGCAGCCAGCCCGTGTCCTTCAGAGCTTGCGCGGCGGTGCGCGCAAGCTCTGCCTTCTTCATCTTGGCGAAGGCGGCGATCATGCCCTTGCGTTCGTCTTCGCCGAGCGACGTGATCGACGGCGCCGTTTCCAGCGCGGCGATCGCAAGCGATTTGGGTGCGGCTTCCCAGAAGTCTTGCGTCGCCTCCCAATGCCGGGTCATGTCGAGATCGAGCGCCGCAGCAAGCGCATCACTCATGCGTTGCAGACGCTTGTGCTCAAACAAGATCCCGCCATGGGTGAGATCGACCGTTTCGGCCATGAGCACGGCGAGCATCTCCAAGAGTTTCTCGGCTGGCTGGTCGATGCAGGCTTCAAGCAGCGTCAGATCGTCCTCGGGCATCTGCTCTGCGAACCCACTGCGGGCTCGTTCGAAGGCGTCGTCGTCATCGAAGCCCACAGGACGCGGCTCGATCGCCACGCCCGGAACGGATGCCCCGCTCGCGCTCCGGCGGATCAGCACATAGACCATGAGGCCCAGAGCGACTTGCGGGTTGACTGCAAGAGCGGCGCGTAAGCCGCGCGTACGCGCTTGCGTCAGCCGTTCGACGAGAGCCTTGGTGAGACGCGGACCATCGGGCTGAACCGTGGCCGTATCCGTATCATCGGCCGCACCGTCGTCCGCGCGCGGCGAGCGTGCGCCAACCTTCTGCAACTTGGCGATGGTCTTGACGTCGGCGCGCTTGATGAGGCCGCGCGTGACAATCGTGCGTCCGTCACGATCGACGGCTACCATGGCGCCAGCGTGGCCGATCAGCTTAGGATCGAAGGTGCGCGTTGACTCGGCCAGTGCTTCGAGCTTCGCCTCCACGTCGTCGCGGTCAGCCCAAAGCGGGTTGTCCTCTACGGCGTCCTCCAGCTTCTCATCAAGCTCGGAGAGCCGCGCCTGGAGTGCAGCGATCTCCTTCTTCTCGCCCGGCTTCAGCTTGCGCTGCACCGCATGGAGCCGCTCGCCGGCGCAGCCTTCGATCTGGCCGTGCCCGAGCTGGACCTCGATCCAGCCCCAGCCCTCGTTCGACATCTCCTCGCGCATGGCGTCGAGCCGTTGAGCGGCAAGACGCTGCAACAGATCGCCATCATCGAAGAAGACAATATCTGGCTCGAAGAGATCGCGGACCATCGTGCCGCCGGCCGCCTCATAGGCTTCGGCGCCCACGAAACGCGCCAGGCGATCATGCGCCGCGATGCGCCCCGCCGTCAGCGCGTTGCGCACACTCGCCGCGTGGGTGATCGGCTTGGCGAATTGGCGGAACACGCGCTCCTGCGCTGTGTGATCGTCATTGATCGCGAACGCGCGTGCCACGTCGAGGTTGATATCGCCCTTCCGGTAAGCCGCCCTGATCTTCGGCGACAAACGCGCCAGCGCAAGCCGTTGCTCGACCAGACGGACAGTGCAGCCGAAGCGGCGAGCCACATCGTCGGCACTCATGCCGCCATCGACGAGGCGCGCGAAAGCTTCAACCTCGTCCATCACGGACATGGGCGACCGGGTCACGTTCTCATCCAGGCTGATCTCAAGCGGATCGTTCGTCGTGTCGATGACGCAACGCACGGGCTCGCTGTCCTGGATTTGCTTCCGCTTGACGCGAAGCAACAGAGCCTGGCGCCGACCTTCGCCGATCTGCACGAGATAGAAGCCGGTCCGGCCGCCGCTTTCGTCGAGTTCTGGTTCGACAACCAGGTTCTGCAGCATGCCCTTGGCCTGGATCGATGCCGCGAGCGCCTCGATCTCCGCCTTCGAATGCGGCGTCTTCCTCGCATTCCTCGGCGACTTCTTGAGCTTGTTAAGCGGGATCAAAACAACGCCGGTCTGAACGGCGTGCTCGTCATGAGTTGCGACTGCTTGTGTCATGGAAAGCCTCATTGGCTTTCCCGGCTGCGAGATTGCTCGCCGGGGCCGCGTGCGCGACCCCTTCCCTCCCGCCCGCGTTCAGGCCGGCGCTGTCGAGGGCTTTAGAGCGAAGCGTCCCTCGACAGCGACGGACGCGCGGGCGATGCGGTTCTTGCGCGCGCGGATCCGGTGCAAGGTGAGCGCGGAGGCTGTCGGCGTAGGCAATTATCCGCGGGCGGACTAGCGAGCCGCAGTGTAGCGTGACGCATGATCACTACACCCGCCCGGTCGACGCGCCCGATGCGTATCTTCATTTCCTACTCGCGTATGGATGGCGGATTCGCAGAGAGACTGCGCGCCGTGCTGATCGAGCGAGGGTATGATGCCTATCTGGATCGCGAAGATATTGCCCCCGGCGAACCGTGGCAGGCGCGATTAGGAGCATTGATCATAGCTGCTGACGCGGTCGTCTACGTCATTTCTCCCGACTCGCTGCGCTCTGAGCACTGCGTGTGGGAGGTGGAGCGATCACTCGAGCTGAAAAAGACGTTGACCCCGTTGCTGTGGCGGGCGGCCGAGGATGTGGCGCCACCCGCGGGCCTATCGTCACTCAACTACGTGTTCTTCGATGCCTACGAGCAATCGAACATGACCGACGTTGCTGCATTTGAGGCGTCCTTCGCGAGGCTTGAGACTGCTCTGTCCATCGCCGATGTGCTCTGGGTGCGCGATCACACAAAATGGCTGGGCCGCGCTACGGAGTGGGATCACGCCGCACGTCCCGAGGGCCAGCTGCTGCCGATCGCCGATGTTGATGCGGTTCAGGCATGGGTGCGCGCTAGGCCGGTGCAGGCGCCCGAGATCCCAAACGTACTCACGGATTACCTCGCCGAGAGCGTCGCAAAAGCGGAACGCGATCGTCGCGAGAAGGCCTCGCGCGAACAGAAAATTGATCAGCAAACCCAGCTCGCGATTGCAGCGTTGGCGCAACGCGCGCGCGAGGCGCAACGTTTCGACGCGGCAATGCGGCTGGCGCTTGCCGGCGAGAGCGATGACCTCGCCGAGCCCGCACGCCGAGCCCAGCTTGCTGCGGGCGCTCATGCCAGCGCCTGCGTCGCACGCATGGTGGGCCACACGAAAAGCTTAAGCCGCGCCGCGTTCAGCGCGGACGGCACCAGAATCGTCACCGCTTCCCAAGACAACAGCGCGCGTATTTGGGATGCCCGGACGGGCGCCCAACTTGCGCTCCTATCGCATGAGAACTGGGTGACAGACGCCAACTTCAGTCCCGCCGCAAAGCTCGTGGCGACATCGTGCGCCGATCACATGGCGCGCATCTGGAGTAGCGACGACGGCGCGCTGCTTTTTACGCTCTCCGGCCATAGCGACATGGTGCGGAGCGTCGCCTTCGATCCGTCGGGCGCACTCCTCGTCACGGCCTCTACTGATCGCACCGCGCGGCTCTGGGATGTGGGAAACGGGCGCGAACGCGCCTGCCTCAAGGGGCACGCCGGCGCGATCACGCGTGCGATGTTCGATCCCAACGGCCGCAAGCTCTTGACCTTGTCGGATGATAAGAGCGCAAAAATATGGAGCGTTAAAGGCGTCCTGTTGCGGCGCCTCGAAGGTCACACGGGCGGCGTCTGGGCGGCCGCCTTCAGCGCCAACGGCGCAACCATCGTCACCGGATCGGTCGATCGCACTGCGCGGATTTGGGACGCCGCGACGGGCACGGTGCGCGCCGTGCTGCAGGGACACACTGGCCCGATCAGCTGCGTGGCGCTCAGCGCCAGCGGAGATCGCGTCGCTACGGCTTCGAAGGACCGCACGGCGCGGGTCTGGGATGCCGCAACGGGTAAAGAGCTCACACGCTTTGCCGCGCACACGGGCTGGGTCGAAAGCGTGGCCTTTCTCGATGAGGAGCGGGTCGTCAGCGCTTCGACGGATGCGACGGCCCGCATATGGGAGGCCGCGAGCGGGACTGAGCTTTTGCGCCTAGCCGGGCATGATGATCAGCTCTCCACGCTCGCGCTGAGCGACGACGGCGCCCAGATTGTCACAACATCCGATGATCACACCGCACGCGTCTGGGACCCATCGACCGGTGCCGAACTGACAATCATCGGACAGCGAAAAGGCAGCGAGTGGCATGGACCGGCCTTCGACCGGGACGGCGCCCGGCTTTCCGCCGGCTCCCATGACGGCAAGGCGCGGATATGGTCCGTCGCGGATTTTTCAGAACTGATGGTGTTCGATGTCGGCGGAAGCATCGTCTGGGACACACTCTTCAATCCCGCTGGCGACCATCTGGTGACCGCTTCGTCCGATAGCTTAGTACGACTCTGGGAGTTGGCGTCCGGTAAAGAGGTTCGCCGTTTCGCGGGTCATGAGGGCGCGGTTTATGCGGCGTCGTTCAGCCCGGATGGCGCGCGTCTCGTGTCGGCGTCGGCCGACAAACGCGCCTTCGTTTGGGATGTCGCGAGCGCGCGCTGCCTCACGCGCATCGAAGGTCACGAGGCCGCTGTTTCGCGGGCAAGCTTCAGCGCCGACGGCGCCCGCATTCTGACATCGTCGGGTGACGGCAGCGCGCGAGTTTGGGACGCCGCCACTGGCGCGCAACTTTTGACCTTAAATGGACACGACGACTGGGTGTCGACGGCGGCATTCAATCCCGCCGGCGATCGCGTTGTTACGGCGTCCAACGACTTAAGCGTTCGCGTCTGGGATGCCCAGACTGGTGATGAGCTCGCTCGCTTCACCGACGCATCGCCTTTCACCAGCGCGAACTTCTCAAGCAACGGCGAGCGAATTTTGGCGACCCTTGCGGGCGGCGCCCTGCGGGCCTGGGATGCCGCCAGCGAAGTCGAAGTTGCGCGCCATGAGCGCTACCAGGCGCCGATGTCGGACGTGGTGCAGAGCCCGGACGGCACCCTAATGGTCACGACATCGGACGATGGTTTGATCCGCATCTGGGATGCAACCTGGCTGACAGGTCTAACCGGCGCGAACCTTGTGCAGGCAGCGGCAAGTGAGCGCCAAAGGCGCGGACATTGCGGTCAAAGATGTCGGGGATCGCCAACTCTTTCACATCGAAGGCGCCGATCAGCCGAAAGCGATCGCCGACGATCCATAGGCGATCAACCACCATGTCCTGGCCGGTCTCGCCCATGAGCTTGGCGGTGAAATCGATGGTGTCGCTCCGCGGCGAGACGATCAGCACGCCGTAGAATGGTGAGCCCGTGCGCAAGCGAAAAACGCTTTGAAGGGCTTCATCGACGCGGTCGTCATAGACGCTGGAGACCGGGCCGTAACCGCCCGGATGGGTATGTACCCAAAACGCCATCGCCCCTGCCCGCTCGGCGTCGGCGAGAGCGGGCACGTAACCTTCGGAGGTGATGAGCAATTCATCGCGTTTGCGTTTCAGATATGCGTGCTCTGGAACCCAGATCAGTGTCTGCCCCAGAAGCCTCAAATCGCCATTGGGCGCCTCAGTGATGCTCGCGATCAAAACAGCGCCCGTCTCGACATCGAGACGAGCTGCGCTGGCTAAATCGTTCGCCAGCCGCTCGGGCAACACCAACGTTGCTGTCATGCAGCAATCGCCGGCGCCGCGGCGCGCAGTTCGCGCGCAATGAGCGCGAAATAGGAATGGAGTCCATCGATGCCGGAGCGCCATTGGCCGGGTGGCAAGTGGCGCGACCAGCGCTGCCACTCACGCCCGAGATGGCGTTCACTGACGTCGGCCGCGGCGATGCCGCCGCCATCGATGCGCCTGACCGCTGGCTCGAACCACCACATGTCGGGCGGCACGTCGGGATAGCCGGGCGAGAGCCGCAGCAGGAGATCGGCGCTGGCGCGGGTGAACCCCGGCGGCAGCTCGTACCCCGGCACGACAACGCAGATCATGCCTGCCTCATTCGTCACCGAATGGCCGGCCGCGCGCTCGTTCAGAAATTCAACGTCGCTCGGCGGCAACATTGCAGCACTCCCTAAAAGTCAGGACGAAGTTCAGCCCGGATTGATCACAGCGGGCGCAGTGAAGAAGCGAAGCCCGTCGCGCATCCGCACGCGGTCGGTAGGTTCGATTTTCTTGTCGGATCCGCCAGGGACGACCTCGAAGAGATCGCGGTCGGCGCCCACGTCAGGCTCGGGTAGCGCGCGCAATTGCATCCCGCTCAAGACGTCCTCGCGGACTTTGAACTGCTCGCGGTCGATCTTGATGTTCGAGCTGTCGTTGCCGTGCTCGCCCCCGTTGCCACCGCCGTGGCCCCCGCCGCCGCCCTGGCCGCCGCCCTGGCCGCTGTTTGGTTCTTGCTTGCCGTTAGACATGAGCAACCTCCTTCATCTTGATACCAAGATACCATACAACCATACGACTTGACAAGAGGTATATCGCGGTAGCAAAATGCACCAATGAAAGCTCCCAAAGCGATGACCATTCGGCTCTCGGCTGACCAAGCCGAAGCCCTTGAAACTCTTGCTAATGTCGAGGACCGTGCAGTGTCGGATGTGATCCGGGCGGCGATCGCTGAGCACATTGAGGCGCGCCGGCGCGACCCGGCGGTCCAGGCGGGATTGAAGGAAAGAATCGACCGGGCGCAGCGCATGCTGGAGGGCTAGGCCGCCTTCTCGGGAGGGCCATCGCACGCGGCGAGAGGCTGGTAGAAGCCGACAAGGCTCGCGAAACGTAAAGAGCCAGGGTGCTCCCAGCGCGCAAAGGCTCGAGAACCACCGCCTAACCAGCATAATCGCGATGAAGACTGCTGCGCCCACGTTAATGGCTTTTTGGCCGGGGGCGCTTACCTTTGAGGGGTCATGACGGATTCGAAAAAACCCGCCGCCGAGGCAAAGTCGCCCAAGCCCCTGGGCGCGCGCGCGTTCGCAGCGATCAGCGCGGTGGAGGGCTTAAGGCTCGGGCGCGCTAGCCGCCGTCGCCTGGCCGCGCTCCGTCAAAATGAGAGCCTCACCCCCGCTGATCGGCGCGCCGAAGTGCTCAGGGCTTACATGGCGCTGGCGCGCGAGGAGTGAGCGAATACGAGGTCTTCGAGGACCCGTATTGCTACAAGGGCACTACGGTTCTCAAGAACAAGGCAAAGCTTCGAAATCCCGAGCACTTGCAAGATTTCGAGCTTGAGATTTCCACTTTGCGCGGGCTCGAGCCGCTGCCGCGGGGCAGCTTCGACCCAGCGCACTACTGCGCCGTCCATCGCCACCTGTTTCAAGACGTCTATGCCTGGGCCGGCCGCTATCGCACCATCCGCACAGGCAAGGGTGGCAATTGGTTTTGCTATCCCGAACACATCGAGCGCGAGATCAAAAAGCTCTTCAAGCAGCTTCACGCTGCAGCGTTTACGCCAGGCGCGGCGAAAGCCGATTTCATTGCTGCCGCCGCCGACTTCCTCGCCGAGCTCAACGTCATTCACTGCTTTCGCGAAGGCAATGGGCGCGCGCAATTGAGCTTCATGTATCTCGTCGCCGCGCGCGCCGGGCGCGCGCTGAAACTCGCGCGCATCAGCGAAGATGCGTTTCTGTCAGCGATGATCGAGAGTTTCTCGGGCTCACTAAAGCCGCTTGAGCGACAGCTGAAGAGCCTGACCGATTAGTCTCCGAAGCACCAAGTTTGCATCACGACGTTAGCCGGCCCCACCCGCCGCCGCCGGCGACGCAGCTTCTAAAAGTGTCCGAGCGGGCGCAACCTCTTCGCCAGGCGCGAAAGCGATCGAAGCCCGAAGGGTCGAGACGCGCTCCGCGCGGCTCGGTTCACGAGAGCGCGCCCGCGCGCATCGCGCGCGGTTCGCCAAGCGGTTTCAGGCGCGTCAATCTTGTAAGAGCTTGGCGGGATGAACGCCCAGCTGCTCGGCTAAGCGGACCATGACCATTAGACTCGGATTGCGTCGACCGCGTTCAATGCCGCGGAGATAGGTAACGTCGATTTCCGCATCGCCGGCGAGCTCTTCCTGGCTCAGGCCGCGACGCTTCCTCAGCTTGAGAATATTTGTCCCGACTATGACCCGCCAGTCCATCGCAGGACTGAACGGGACAATGACTATAGTCACCAGGGACTATAGTCCCTATCTACTTGAGCTTCACAAAGAAAACTGCCGGACTCACTTCGAGTGTATTCGCAATTCCTAGGAGCTTATTGAGCGAGGGATTCTCGAGACCACGCTCGATCTTGCCAAGATAACCTTCGTCGAGCCCGGCCTCGCCCGCGAGATCCTCCAGAGTCGCGCCTCGATCTTTGCGGAGACGGCGGATGTTTGCACCGACGATGCGCGGCCAGTCCATTGACCAGAGCAAACGCAAGCGGGCTTATAGTCACCAGGGACTATAGTCCCTATAGTGCGAATGCAGGCGTGGCTTGAGAGCTTTACTGTGTCGCTGTCAGAACGAATGGCCCAACTTCAGAGCGTGTTCGCCAACAGCGGGCTGAAGGTGATCGGCAAGGTCTGGGCGTCGCCTCGCGCAATCGACTTCGCATTGATTGGGCCGAAGAACCAACACTCCGTGGTCCGTTGCACAGAGTTCGCGCGATCCGACGACAATGTTGAACTGAAAACGATGCTCGCCCAAGGCGACTTCACCCGCGCCGCCATCGTCTACACCGCAGAAGACCAGCCTCATCTCTCTGACGAGATAGAATCCTATCCCCTCTCCCGCATTGACGAACTCGCCGCTTCTCTCGCCAAGGAGCGGACCCCATGAGCAATACGCTCGATTGGACGCTCCTCTTCGAGGAAGAGGCCCCGCGCTTGATGCGCTTCCTCCGCCGCTTCGGACCGCGCGTATCGGCTGAAGACGTCCGCCAGGAAGCCTTCGCCAAGCTCTACGCCGCCAAGGCTGACGACATTGCATCTCCCCGCGCTTACCTCACCACCACCGCCCGCAATCTGGCGCTCAACGACCTCCGCCGTCAGACCAATTCCAAGACCCACACCCACGCCGATATCGAAACAATCGCGCCGACCTATGCGGCCGATCCCGAAGCGCAGCTCATTGCCGCCGAAGAGGCCGCGGCAGCGGACGCGGCGCTCAACGCGCTCGCGCCATATCTGAAAGAGGCGCTTCTCCTTCATCTGGTCGAAGGCCTGACCCAGCCCGAAGTGGCCAAGCGCCTTTCCTGTTCGCGCCGCACGGTTCAGCGGTACATCAGCGAAGCAATGGCGCAATTGCACCTCGCCCTCGCCGATCCAGAACTTTAAGACTGCGATCCATGCCAGGGCGGCGCACCCTCACCGAAGCCGAGCGCCAAGCGAGCGATTGGATCGTTCGCATGAACGGCGATCCGTCGGCGGCTGAACGCGAACAATTCAACGCCTGGCTCGCCGCCGATCCCGTCAACGCCGCCGCTTACGAGGCGCTGAAGCGCACCTGGGCCAAGATCGCGGATAATCCCGCCCTCAAAGGCCGCGCCGCCGCCAATGACACTGCTCCGCCCGAGAGAAGCTGGCTCCGCCCCGCTCTAGCCATCGCGGCTTCAGCGCTCTTGGCGATCGGCGCCCTCTACTGGTTCGCACGCATCCCAGAGCCCGCCGGCCAACACTACGTCACGGCTCCCGCCGAGATCCGCACCATCACTCTAACCGACGGCTCCACCATCACGCTCTCGGGCGCCGGCGAAGCGTCCGTTGCGATCGAAGATAACGAGCGTCGCGTCCACCTCACCGCCGGTTACGCCCTCTTCGACGTGCAACATGATCCCAACCGGCCCTTCGTTGTCGAAACCCCGCAAGGCGATATTCGCGTCGTCGGCACCCAATTCGTGGTTCGCATCGCCGGCGACGAAGTCCGCACTACCGTGCTTCGCGGTTCGGTCTCGGGCGCAGCTCAACGCTCGGGCCTATTCGCGGGTCAAAGCGAGCCCGTCACCGCGCTGGTCAACGAAGAGATCGTGCTCTCCGATGGCGCCGCCGAACTCATCGAGATCAACGCCGAAGCGATCCCCCGCCGTCTCGCATGGCGCGACAACATGCTGGCCTTCGACGGCGAGACGCTCGACCAAGCTATCGCGGAAGTCTCGCAACAGACGGGCTGGCAGTTTGAACTTGCTGACCCTTCCCTAGGCGGTGAACGCGTCGGCGGCTACGTCCGCGCAGATCCTGAGGCGTTCATCGAACTCATGTCATCGAGCCTCAATCTTGATGCGCGACGCGAGGGCGATCGGCGCGTCATACTCTCGCGCCGCGCTGATCCGTAGTCGCCGCTTCGCTGGAACACGGTGCCATATGGAACCGTTTTCCTGCAGCGGGCGACGGAGACACGAGATGCATCGCAGACAACTAATCCTCGTTGGCCTCGCTACGGCGTTTGCACCGCATGGCGCATTGGCTCAATCGACCATGCGGATTTGGGGCCTGTGGGCGAACAATCCGAACGCAAATAGCAATGGCCTTAACCAACTCAAAGGCACGCTGAACTTCCGCGTCAACAGCGATACCAGCGATCGAACGCTGCGCGTTTATGGAAGCGGACCAGGTCCGGATTCGCCGCGCCAGTGCGTGGAGCTGATCAAGCGTTATGCCGGCAAACTTCGCTTCTCAGGCTACACCGCAGCTCTCGGTGAGGCCGACAACGGCAATAGCTTGCCTTCCCTCGGCCATGGCTATCAGGCCGCAAACCGATTTGCATCTGCCTCCGGCGGTGGTTTTATCTACGTCGCAAACGGAGCAGCGGCGCCTCCCAAGCCCGGCGCAGTGATCTCTATCGTTCAATTCATCCCAGGTGGCCACGTGGGGATCATCTGCAATCATGACGCGTCGGACGCGGCAGACGGCACGGTAGGCATCAAGATCGTCGAGCAAAACATGCCGATCAACAGTTGGAAGGAGATCAATTTTACACGACGGAGTGGTCGTTGGTACGGCACCATGCGAAACAACGGCGTGGACCACGATGTGGTCGGCTGGGCCAATCCAACCGGTTAGAAATTTCGCGTCAGGGATCGAAGCCCGAAGGGCCGAGACGCTCATGGAGCGGCTCGGTGCGAAGCACGAGAGCCCGGCGCGCGTCAGCGCGCGACGCCCATCACTTCTCAGGAGGGCATGCTCTCTTTCGACGGCGAGACTCTGAACGAGGCCATCGCTGAAGTCTCTCGCCAAACCGGCTGGCGCTTCGAATTTGGAGCTCCGGAATTGGGCGAACTGCTAGTCGGGGGATACGTCGAGGCAGATCCCGATGCGTTTATCGGGCTTGTCTCTTCGAGCGTTGTTCTTGGGACCCGCCAGGCCGGCGATCGCCATGTCGTGCTGAGCCGCAGCGGCGGCCAAAGCAGACAAGAGCGTGACGCGCGCGCGCCGCTGAACTAGACGCGTCTCGTGTCCAAACTGCCCCTGACCGGCGCCTTCTATGGCTTGGCCTCAGCTGTCCTCTTCGGCGCGAGCACGCCTCTCGCCAAGCTGTTGCTGGGGTCGGTCGACCCCTGGCTGTTGGCGGGGCTTCTTTACCTTGGTTCGGGATTAGGGCTCTACGCCTACCGGATCGTCGCCGGCGTTTCGAGGAAACCTCGAGGCGAGGCGCGCCTTTCACGGACGGATCTGCCGTGGCTCGCCGCGGCCATCCTGGTGGGCGGCGTGGCCGGCCCCGTGCTCTTGATGATCGGCCTTTCGTCCACGTCGGCGTCGTCTGCATCGCTGCTGTTGAATCTCGAAGGGCTTGCGACGATGGCCATTGCCTGGGCCGTTTATCGTGAGAACGCTGACCGGCGCATCGTGATCGGCGCGCTCGCAATCCTCGCCGGCGCGGCGCTCGTCTCGTGGCAGGACGGCGGGCTGGGGTTCGGGATGGGCGCGCTTGCCATCGCGGCGGCCTGCCTTGCCTGGGGCATCGACAACAATCTGACACGGAGGGTTTCGAACGCCGATCCCGTGGAGATCGCCGCCTTGAAAGGCTTGGCGGCGGGCGCAACCAATCTCGTGTTGGCGCTGGCGACGGGAGCGATGTTTCCGCCATGGACTATTGTTGCCGCCACGGGCGTTGTCGGCTTGTTCGGCTATGGCGTCAGCTTGGTGCTGTTTGTGCTGGCGCTTCGTCATGTCGGCGCGGCACGGAGCGGCGCCTATTTCTCTATTGCCCCGTTCGTTGGCGCACTGCTGGCGATCGCGCTGTTCCGCGACCCGATTACGCCTCAACTAATCGTCGCGGCGCTGCTCATGGGATTTGGCATTTATCTGCATGTGTCCGAGCGGCACGAGCATGGTCACGTTCACGAGCCAATGGAACACGACCACGCGCACGTGCATGATGAACATCATCAACACGAACACGAGGCGAACGATCCGCACGGTGAGCCGCACTCACACCGGCATCGCCACGCGCGTTTGGCGCATAGCCACCCCCACTTTCCGGACTTGCACCACGCGCACGACCACTAGACGGCGATTTTTTCGCGCCTCGTGGCGCATTTGCCTGACTGAAGTGTCTTCCCCCTGACAACGCTCGTTCAAGAGCGGGAGGGGGAGACATGAAGGGCAAGAAAACGAAGCGCGGCGAGCGCCAGCGACAATTGGCTGCGGCGCTTGTTGTAGGCGCAATGGGCGCGATTGCAGCCGAGCCGGCGCTTGCGCAAGAACTGCAACAAGTCAGCACGGACGAGCGCGTCCAGTTCGACATCGCGGCGCAACCCTTAAGCGGCGCCCTGAGCGAGTTCGCGCGGCAAGCGCGGGTCAACGCACTCTACTTCAGCGACGATCTGCGCGGCCTCTCCTCTCCGCCTTTGCGCGGCTCGTTCACGCGCCAGCAGGCGCTCGATTTGTTGTTGGAGCGTTCGGGCTACAACGGCCGCATCAGCGGCGGGAATTTGATCCTCGTGCAGGAGCCCTCCTCCCGCCCCCAGCGCCAGAGCGCCGCCAGCGGCGCCGGTGAGACCGATGGGGTGGCCCAGGTCCTCAGGCAGGGCGCCGACAGCGAAGCGGATGCGTCGGAAGAGATTGTAGTCACCGGCACGCGCATCCGGGGCGCCGTTCCAGCCGGCGCCAATCTCCTAAGTCTCGATCGCGCCGACATCGAGGAAAGCGGCCGCACCAATGTGCAAGATCTCCTGCAAACCTTGCCGCAAGTCTTTCCCGGCAGCCAGGGCGAACTCACACAGCTCAATTCCACCGTGCCTGGAAACAACATTGCGCTGGGCTCTACCGTGGATCTTCGCGGCCTAGGTTCTGACGCCACACTCACGCTTGTGAACGGACGCCGCCTTGCGCCCGCCGGCCTTGGCAATTTCGTCGACATCTCCGCCATTCCTCTGGCTGCTATCGAGCGGGTCGAAGTGCTCGCTGACGGCGCCTCGGCCACTTATGGCAGCGACGCGGTCGGCGGCGTCGTCAACGTCTTGCTCCGGCGCAATTTGGAGCATCCGGAAACAAGCGCGCGCTACAGCGCTGCAGACGGCATGAACGAAATTGGCTTCTCGCATGTGCTCGGAGCGGACTGGTCTCAAGGCTCATTGATCGCCGGCTATGAATATCGCCATCGCGACGCGCTCGCCGCGTCCGACCGGGACTACGCCGCAGACACCGACTTGACCTCGTCTGGCGGAACGAATTTCTCGCGCTTCACCGCAGCGCCCGGCAATATCATCCTGGTTGGCGCGACACCCGTCACGCTCGCTATTCCCGAGGGGCAGAACGGACTGACGCTGAGCGAAGCCGATCTACTCGACGGCGTGGTCAATCTGCAGAATGGCAATGAAGGGACGTTTCTGCTGCCCGAGCAGGAAAGCCATTCGCTCTTCGCCTCGCTCAATCACGATGTGACCAACAGCATCAACGTCTTCTTCGACGTGCTCGCCTCAGAACGAGAAGCGCATGCGGAGAAAGCCCAGCTGGGCGGCGTGGTCGCCGTGCCGGAGAGCAATTATTATCGCCAGCAGAACGGGCTCTTCGCCGGTGACGGGCCGCTCTACATGGCCTATTTCTTCGGCGACGATTTTGGTCCGCTTCGCTCCGACACGCGCTCGGATACGATCGCAACGGCCGCAGGCGCCCAGTTTGGGTTTGGGCGCGACTGGCAGATCGAAGCCAGCGTTTCCTATGGCGGTCACAGCGACGAGGTCGACAGCACCAATATCGCCGACTCAAGCGCGCTCGCCGCAGCGCTCGCCAGTTCAGATCCTGCAACCGCGTTCAACCCATTTGGCGACGGCGGGGACACGCCAGCCGCCGCCCTCGCAGCTCTCACCATGCGACAGCATATCGAGACCGATTCCGAACTGGTCGGCCACGCGCTCCGCGCGGACGGCGGCGTCTTCGACTTGCCCGGAGGACGCGCCCGAGTCGCCGTTGGCATAGAGCGACGCCACGAGACTTTCTCGATCGACCGCCAAGAGATTTTCGGCTCGGGCCTGGTGACGAACCCGTTCACCCAAGCGCCCGGCGAGCGCACCACCGACGCCATCTACGCCGAGGCATTCCTCCCCGTGCTAGACAACGTTTCGCTTTCGCTGTCGGTGCGGCGCGAAGATTCCTCCGATTTTGGCGAGGCCACCACGCCGAAGATCGGCCTGCAATGGCGGCCCCTTTCCGATCTCACCTTGCGCGCCACCTGGGGCCAATCGTTCAAGGCGCCGCAATTCGCGCAGATGCTGGGCGGCACCGGCGCCTCGATTGGCTCCCTTCCTGCATTCTTGGATCCTGACGCCACCAATGGCTCGACCGGCTTATTGCAGATATTGGGCGCCAACCGCGGCCTTGAGCCTGAGGAAGCTGAAACATGGACGGCCGGATTTGAATTCGCGCCGTCAGGGCTCGATGGCCTCAGGGTTTCGGCGACCTATTTCGACATCGAGTTTGCGAACCGGATCGCGATCCCCGGCTTCATTCTCGACGCCTTTCAGAACCCGAACCAGTACGCCGGCTATTTCATCCGCAACCCGACGCCCCAGCAAATCGCCGACTATCTCGCCCTCGCCGACGACGTGTCAGGCGTCATCCCCCCTGACGGCATTGAAGTCATCTGGGATGAGCGGCTGACCAATCTGGCGGCGCTGCGCGTGCGCGGCGTCGATCTCTCCGCTTCGTATGCCTTTGACACCGGCCTGGGCGAGCTCTCGCTATTCGCGACCGCGAGCGGCTTGCTGCAGTTCTCGCGGCAAAACAATCCCACGCTCGCCAGCACGGACGTGCTCGACACCATGCTCAACCCGGTTGACTGGCGTGCGCGCGCGGGCGTTGCGATCGACGCGGGCGTCTGGCGCGGCGCGATCTCGATGCAATACACCGACAGCTACCGCGATACGCTGAGCACGCCGGAACGCGAGATCAGTTCCTGGACGACGTTCGACGCGCGTCTCACGCGCCGCTTCGGACACGGAGCTGATGGAGCAGGCGCCGAACTCACGCTCGATGTGCGCAATCTTGCCGACGAGGATCCGCCCTTCGCCAACAATCCGATCGGCATGGGCTTCGACACGCTCAACGCCTCACCGGTCGGGCGCGTCGTCATGGTCGAAGTGAGGCAGCGTTGGTAGCGCGCCTCGCGCGCGCTGCTGCATTGGCGGGGGCCACCCTCCTCTTCTGGACCAATGCAGCGGCGCGCCAACCAACGGCGGAAGATTTGCTAGCTCTGGTCGAACTCGGCGATTATCGCGGGGGGCTATCAGTCTCGCCAGATGGTGAAACCGTCGCCGTCTTCGCGCGCGAGACCCGCCTCCGCGAAAACGACTATCGCTATCGGCTGCTGGTGATGCCGAGCGCGGGTGGCGCGCCGCGCGTCATCGCCGATGCGGGCGGCATCGTTCTGCGCAACACTCCGTATGGCCCGACCGGCGCGGCCGCTGACCGGGCCCCATCCTGGTCGCCAAACGGAACGCAGCTCGCCTATCTCGCGGAGCGGGATGGACGTGTCGAGCTCTGGCGTGCCCGAGTAGATGGATCGTCTCCTGAGTTACTCGTCGATGCGCCCGGAGACGTGCTGCGCTTTGGTTGGCTGGACGACGTGAGGATCGTCGTCGAAACGGCAACGCCTCGAGACACGTTGAGCGCGATCGCGGCGCGCGCGGAAGCATACGGCTTTCATCCAGACGATACCTTCACGCCCTACGCCGGCCTCAGGCCGCGCCCAGCTATCGACCTTGCGCGCAACCAATTCGTGATCGACCTCGCGACGCACGAGCGGCATGCGGCCTCCCCTAGCGATCTGCAGCGGCTCGACGGTCCGCCACGCGCATCCGTGCTCGCGGGCGCGATCGCGGACGATCGAACAGCCGACAACCTGGCCTGGATTGCACCGCGCACGCCGGGCGATCCCGCCTCTACGCCACGTCTGGGCCTCTACCGCGCCGCAGGCGATGGTGGTGACGTCCGCCTTTGCGATCGCCCAGAATGCAGCGGACGCTTGCTGGGCACTTGGGTGTTCGATCATCACGTCGTCTTTCGCCGCATGGAAGGATATGGCGACGGCCTCACCGCGCTTTACGACTGGGATTGGCAGCGCAACGTGGTCCGCCTTGTCCGTCGCGCCGACGAGGAATTGTTCGGCTGCGAACGCGCCGGCGCGCAATTGGTGTGCTTGCAAGAGAGCGCGCTCCAGCCGCGCCGCATCGTCAGCATCGACCCTGCAACAGGCGCGCTTTCTCCCCTCTACGATCCTAATCCGCAATGGCGCGATTTCGACCGGCCGCGCGTCGAGCGGATTGAAGTCAAAGACGCTTACGGCAACGATTCATTTGCGCATCTCGTTTTTCCGGCAGGCTATGTCGCTGGCCGGCGCTATCCGGTCGTAATCGTGCAATATCGCTCGCGTGGGTTTCTACGCGGCGGGGTAGGCGGCGAATATCCCATTCTTCCGCTGGCGGCGCGCGGCTATTTCGTTTTGAGCGTGGACCGCCCAGAATGGCGCGGCGCCGAAGCGCTCCTCCCTCACAACGAACTCGAGCAGCGCACCGAGCTCGACAATTCTGAAAACCGGATGAAGCAATCGGCGCTCGAAGCCATGCTGGCTGAACTCGATGCGCGGGGATTGAGCGATACACGTCGCATTGGAATTACGGGACTGAGCGACGGCGCCGAGACGGTCTATTGGGCAATTACAAACTCCAACCTCTTTGCCGCGGCCGTCACCAGCACGCAGCCAACCGATCCAACCGCGTGGACACTCGGCGCACGCGCGCTTCGCCACGGTCTCTTCAGCGAGGGGACCGGTGGCCCGAACACCGATGCTTCCGATCCGTGGGCGGCCTGGTGGGCGCGCAACTCAACTGTGCTCCACGCGGAAACAATCCATACGCCATTGCTCATGAACCTTTCCGAGAGCGAAGCGATCATGGGCTTCCCGCTGGCGACGCGGCTCGAAGAATTGGGTCGCCCAGTCGACGTCTATGTCTATCCTGGCGCCTTTCACATAAAGTGGCGTCCAGCGCAGCTGCTTGCCGCTCAAACGCGCGCAATGGATTGGCTTGACTTCTGGCTGCGCGGCGTCGAGCGAGACGATCCCGCCGAACCTGGAAGGCTTCAGCGCTGGCGGCAATTGCGCCATTAGTCCTGAGCCGATGTGTCGGCACTTGCCTGCGCTTCCGCTAATCGAGCAGTGGCGGCATTGCCCGTCTCGCGTTCGAAATTGCGCAGCCAGCATTCGCCGGCGATGAGGGCATAAAGCCCGTCGGTCGCAAGACCATCCTGGCGCCAGTTGCGCGACAGCGCACGCGTCATGGCGTCCTTATCGGCAACGCGGAATTGGATAAGCCGGCCCTCGCGCAAGAGCGAGGCGATCCATTGCCAATTGGCGCCCAGCACCGCCGAGAAATAGCGCGTCGTCTCGCCCTTTGCCGTCCGCCGCGTCACCGCTTCCGGCACGAGGTCGGCGAACGCCGCACGCGCCAACGCACGCTCGCCTCCGCCATCGGTCATGACGTAAGGCGGAATGCGCAAGCAGGTCTCGATGACCGGCTGAGAAAGAAACAAAGGCCGCGTGGGCGCAGCCGTGCTCAAAACAGTATCATCATGATAGCTGAGCGCATCGAGGAGCTGGCGAATGCGAAGCGAGCGCGCGGGCGAAGCGCGCCGCGCCTCTTTCAGCCAGAGGTGTTCGGGAAGCGCGTCATTCTCGTCGTCATCGCTTAGCACGCCCATCACACTCGACCGGTGGCGCAGCGGCGGTGGGATATGAAGCGCGCCGGCTGCCATGGCCGCGAACACCTCCCAAACGTGCACGCCGGCAAGACGGGCAGTGTCCATCGCAATGCGAAGCGCACGCTCATCCAAGACTCCGTCCCGCACCGCATCCGCCGCGATCAAGGAGGTTCGACTGCGGTGGAAGAGATGATCGCCGCCCTGCCCGGACGTGATGAGGTTGCAGTCGAGACCCGCGTAGAACGCTGCGACGTCCGGGCTGCCATAGCTCAACAGGGCGAGTGTGGGCCGTACCGTCAATGGCGCGAGCAGCGTCCGCTCGTAGTCCACCTCTCGCGGATCCATCCGCAGCTCGTGAAACGGGACGCCGCAGAGTCGAGCTACCGCTTTGGCGTGAAGGCGCTCATCTCCTTCAGGCGCGCCTTCCCAATATTCATTGACGCACACGACCTCGGCTTCGCTGGTTCGGCGGAGCAGCGCCAGCATGACCGAGGAGTCGAACCCACCGGAGAGCCGCAAGGCTATACGGCTATGAACGCTGGCTTGCTCGCGGACCGCGGCTTCGGCGCCTGCCCGTAGCGCCGCGCGGCCCTCTGTCCAATCGAGGTTTCTGTTGACGCGCGCGTAGCGGTGGGGCGTCCAGTACGTTTTAAGCTCGCGGCCCACGCGCGGAAACACGGCGCATTCGCCGGGCCACAATTCCTCTACGCCGGCGATACCGGTTCTCCGGCTCAGACACAGCGGGTAGCGCAGAAAGGCGCGCATGAAGCCAAGATCGGCTTCCGGCTCCGGCGCGAGCGCCACGTAGTTGCGCGCGTCGGAGAAGAAGGCGCGCACGCCGCTGATCTCAGCCAGGAAACACGGCAGCGTCCCGCTCGGATCGCGCAGCACCCGGACGATGTCATAGCCGCGGTCGACAAGGACGGCGATATAAGCGCCCCACCGTTCCGCGATCCAGCACGGAACGGGATCGACGGCCGCTTCGCATGGCGGGGACGGGTCGGGCGCCTTCCCGTGCCGCTCGCCGAAAACAACGCCCATGCCGTGCGGCAGGGTTTCGACCTGGCCTTGGCCAGAGTGCAACAACATAAATCCGCGCCAGTCCACGAGCGTCGTCCAGCCGCTGCTCAGATTTTCCGCCATCGCCCGTGCGGCGCGCGCCTGATCACGCTCGCCCGGCGTCCATCGCAAGCCCAGAAAGCGCATTGCTCACACCCATGCGATCGGGGTGAACGAAGCGCAGTGATCGCTTGCATCGCCAGCAAGAGCGCCGTCGATTTCAATCCAACAATGAGCTGCGAACGGCGCTGTCCGCACGCCAAACACCAGATCGGGCGATACGCCCTGCGACACCAGAAAATGCGCGAGTGCGAGCGCGTCGAACAGGCAGACGCGCTTGTGCGGATACCAGGGTCGCAATGCCTCGAAGGCGCCCACGGCATCGTGCGCGGCTACCCGCGCGGCGCGCAAACGGCGTTTGCGTGCATCGAGCGAGGCAAGCGTCAGGTCAAGCCGGCGCGTCCGAAGTGCGTGAGACGCGCTGGCGCACGCAAGCCAGAACCAGGCCTGCTCTGAGAGCGATGTTCTTACATTGCGTGAAAAGTCGATTTTGACCTCGGGTGCGCGAGGGCGGGCGTCGAACGTCGCCGCTGCGCCCTCATTGGCCTCGATCAAATCGAGTGCGATCAGACGCGCAGTCTTTACGTTTGAAACGCCGGCTTTGTGCGTCAGGCCGCTAATCCGTGGCGCGGCATCAAGGGCGGCGCTCCAATAACGGTCGCGCCGCAAATCCAGAAACACCACGCTGTCGCCGTCGATGCACGCGCGGACATGAGATTTAAGCTGATAGCCAATCGGCGTGTCGCCGGGCGCGGCTCGCGCCGCACCCGGAACCGCAACCTCAGAAATCACGGGACTGAGGCATGATGTGGTTTTCCTTGAGCATCGGATCCCACACGCCTTGCGTGACCTCGCTCGCCGCGCCGAGATCCGTCGCGTCATCTTCGACCGGGATGAGTTCTTCGTTTTGCATTATCAGTGCTCCGATAGATGCAGGCGGCGGCCACTTGCGCAGCCGCCGTCGGCCGTCGCGTCAGAAATCGCGCGCTTGCGGCGTGACCAGGTTTTCCTTCTTGACGGGATCGTAGATCCCTTGGGTGACCTCAGTCGCGGCGCCCAGATCGATGACGTCGTCATGCAGTTCGAGTTCTTCACGCATCACACTCTCCATCTGCCGGCATTGAGGCGCGGCCGTTAGAGGTTGCGACGAGCGCGAAAAATTTGGCGAACTATCTCGGTAAAGATTTTGTTCGGAGGTTACTCTGGCAATTCAGTCGCCATTGGGAGGCTTCGCTTTGGCGTGCGCGGCGTTGCGAATGGCCGCACAATGTCCGATGCGGCGCCTGAAGTATTTACGCACCGCGTTTTTGAGTGACGCACCGCCGGTCTGAAGTGCCGCCACAAGCTTGGTCAGATCTGCGGAAGCATCAGCAAACACCTCCAATTCGGCCCTCAATGCCGGTTGCAAGCGTTCGTCAGCGCCCCGACCCGCACGCCGGGTCTCAGTATTGGCGTTCGTGTCGAGTTGCTGCATCAGCTCGAGATACGCGCCCGGATAATCACCAAGGAGCGAGAGCCCGCTGGGAAGCGGCGTAGGCGTATAGGTTTCAATGGACCATTCTGCCAGCTGCTGGCGCCACGCATAGAGCTCGCGCAATTCTCGCTCGGACCAGAAGGCGACATGGTAGGTTCGAGAGGCGTGGAGGCGAACGAGCCGTTCGGCGGCGAGAATGGCAAGCGCGTAGCGCACGGGTGTTGCGCTGACGCCGAACTGGGACGACAGGCGATCGATGTCGAGCCGCTGCTGAACCGCAAACTCTCCTGACAAGATCGCCTGTTTGATCTCTTGATAGACGCGTTCACCTGGACGCAGATCAAGCGCCATCCCCGCCTCGCGATGGCGATTCCCCGTAATGCGCGCTGAGCTGCTCCTGGATTTCCGGCGTCAGCGCATCGACGTGAGGCAGTGGGCGATCATGGTCACGCAGATATTCGATCGGGTCTTGTCCTTCCCAGCCGCCGAGATTTGGCCGGTGCATGCGATATCCAATGAGGCGCTGCAGATCTTCAGGAAACGCCGCAGCGATCTCGCGTGGGTAGGCGAGAAACTGGTTTTCGTATGTTTTGAGCCAACCTAGACAATAGCTGACGATGATCCCGGTGCGCGGCAGCGCCGTTAGATTCTGTCCTGCGCCATGCGTGAGTGAGCCAAGAAAGAGAAGCGCTGAGCCGCGCTTCATCGCGCCGGGAATGCTCTGCTCCGGATTGGCGTTGCGGTCGAGCTCCCCCCGATGGCTCCCCTTCCATAGACGTGTTGCGCCGTTCTCATCGGTGAAATCGCTGACAGCCCACATGACGTTCAACAGCCAATGGCGGCCTTGCGTCGAGCACGGCCACATCTCTTCGTCTCGATGCGGCGCTTGTGGGCGCTCCTGGCCGTGGACGCGCACGGCCTGCGTCAAGTTGAGCTGAATGCAATCGCAGTTGGGTTTCAAGAGCGCTTCAGCGATCGCCAGAATGTACGGATTAAGCACTAAGTTGCGCACGCTCGGCGCTTTTGAAAGCAGAGCGCCGACGCGGGTCGTATTCCAGCCATAGAAATCGCCTTCGCAGCGCGGCGTTGCTTCAAACCATGGTTCGAGTTCACGGCTCAGCGCCTCGCATTGCCGTTCGTCGAGCGCGCTATCGAGAACGACAAAGCCGTCGCGCTCAAGGACCGAGAGATGATCTTGGTTCGCCGGCGCCAGTGAAACGACGTTCGATGCCTTCATCATGAGGTTTCTCCTTCACGCCGCTGCAGTGAGTTCGCCGCCGAAAAATCGCGTGACCGGCGTCTTGATGTCATTGAGCTCACGGACGCGCTTTAAGCCCCGCTGATCGATGGCCGCGACAAAGGCCGTCAGCCGATCGCGGCCCACGCGCCTAGCTCCGCCCAAAGGCTGCGCGTCCCAACCTGCTTTGGCAGCGAGCGGCGTGAGCCCCGCACTCGCGACGAAAGTGACGCGCTCGATACCGAAGATGAGCGCCGTCTCCATGATCGCCGCGATCATACGCCCAAGCAGATCGTGGCGCGGCTGTCCGGGCGCCGTATCCGGCGCGGGGCAAAAGCGCGTCGCTTCCCAGACATCGGCGCCAGCCGGCGGGGCGCTGTCGCATAAAAAGCGGAAGTGATCGCCGAGCAGATGCGGGCGATCGGTCGGCAAAAGACGCGCCGAGCCAGTCACCGGCGCCCTCGGCGCGGCCGCTTCAATCAGATAAATCGCTTCAGGACAATCATAGGCGTCGATCTCGATGCCAGCGCTTTCATCGAGCCGCCATTTTAGCTGGTCGATAAACACTTGCTTGCGCTGGCGGTGCATCTCCATCAGCGCGTGATGATAGTGGCGCCGGTTTTCGGCGGTGACGATGTGGATCATGGAGCCTCCGGGCGGGTTAGGGCCCAGAGCTTGCGCACCCCGGCGCGCGGCGGGAAACGGGCACGAACGTGCCTATTGACAATCCCACAAATCGATCAGGAGGCGACATCCTCCAAGCGGATTTGCCCGTCTTTCAAGGCGCGGACGAACGCCTGCACGCGGCTTGCGACGCCATACCTGTTCATCGCGCGGCGAACGATGTTGTGCACGGTGTGCTCGCTCAGGCCCAATATGATTGCCATCGCGCCGTCATCCTTGCCCTGCCCTAGCAATTGGACGCATTGGCGTTCGCGCGGGCTGAGCTCAGGCTTGGGCGGCACCCCTGCCAAGTGCAGCCGCCGCGCGCATTCATGCGCATAGACGCCGTACCACGTCGCCTTCTGGGCATTGAGCGGATCAACCCCGTCTGGCCCGATGACGAGCGAACATGACGCTGGCAAAGCATCGGGGGCGTGAATGGGGATGGTGATGCCGTCGGTCAAACCGACTTCCGCCGCTTCATCGAGAATGCGCACCTGATCGCTCGCGAGCCCTGCGCGAAAGACGCGATCGCTCCACTGAAAAGGCAGAGTTTGCCGCCGCGCAGCCCAATATACAGGATCGCGCTTGGCGTAATTCTTGTCGCTGAAGCGCTGGAGCCACGCCAGCGGATAATCTACCATCATCACGGCTTCGGCGGGTGGCCGGAGCGGATCTACATGCGAAGCGCAGGCTGCATGCGTGAAGCCGAGCCCCCGTATCTCGTGCATGAACGCCACTTGCAACTCGTCGACGCTTTCGGCGCGGTCACAGACCTCCGCGAATGCCCAATTTATGCGCGCCTGCATGATGTGCCTCCTCGGCAATCGTAGACGCAACTTTAGATGGCGAAGCCCTCTGCATGACAAGGGGGTCTGAGCTGCTGCCGGTCTCGTGGACGCCTACCTAAGCTAACGCCTCCTGTTCCTCGAACGCAACCGGGCTGAGATAGCCCAGCGTCGAGTGACGCCGCTT
>Ga0247727_10000407_pt1 | contig 104629 bp, 101 predicted proteins | sample WisWelCaveWW1625_FD_202498 | JGI IMG/M metagenome (GOLD analysis project Ga0247727, IMG submission 202498) | Biofilm microbial communities from Wishing Well Cave, Virginia, United States - WW16-25 | ecosystem: Environmental > Aquatic > Deep subsurface > Groundwater > Cave microbial mat... | reverse complement strand
GCGACCACAGGGCCGCAACGGCCCATGCACCCTGTCGCGACAATCCTCATTTTCGTGACACGTGAGATCAAGTGTTGCCACTTCTCAACGGGTGGTGCCACTCAGCAACTTCGTCCGAGTCGGGTCACGGGCGGAAAGACTCGCCGTGAGCATAACGCGTCAGCAGCACCCCAGAAACCGGACGATCTGCTGCGCCGCAGCGAACCGGCGCCGGGCTCCGCAGCAGGCAGTCGTTCATCGCCAGCCCGCCGACCATCCATTAGAGGGAGGATCGGCCTCGCCGTGCCAATCAATGAACCCGTGCGTGCGCACTCGCGCCTGCGTTCTTGAGCCTGACGTTGAGGCAATACACGCGCTGATCGTCACCGACTTCGATCTCAATGCCGAGGTTGCTGCAGACCTTCTCGATCTCGTCCAGAAACCCTTTGAGGTCCATGGCAGCAACGTTGTTGTGCGAACACCACGCCCGATAGTCGCGGGCGAGGGTCTTCATCTCGACTCGCTTGCCATCGGCGGCAAGCACCTGTGCGTCGAGAAAGCCTCTGACGCTGCTTTTGGCCTTGGAACCTTTGCCGCCTGCCTTGGGCCGTGGAGAGGGACGCTTCGGCATGGCAGGACCATGAACCGGGGTTCGTTTGATCCCGTCCGCGGGGTTCACGGTACGAGCGACGCCTGCGGTCTGCCGGGTGAGCTGCCTTTCGTGTCCCAGCAGTTCGTAGATGACCATCACGCCGACAAGGCAAAGCTCGAACACTGCCGCGACTATGGCCTGCTGCCATGCAGTCAGGGCCGCGGCGCCGGCACCGATCAGCAATTCCAGCGAAGTTCCAAGCGGGTTGGCATGCTGCACCGGGGGCGCTTGGGCGATGCGGGCTCGTAGGGCCTTGGCATCAGCATCCAGCTCCGCGGCCCTGGTGGTCAGCGCCTTGGTCGTCAACATCGCGGCCAGGCTTTCCCGCTTGCCCTCCTCCTCTTTCTCGCGGTCGCGGCATCTGGGGCCGCGCTTCTCGCATTCGGCAACGCTCGCCCGCTCGGCGGCCCCCACGGCCTCCCGCGCCGCCGTCACCGCCTCGTCGGTGGCCGGCGGGAATTGCCCAAGGGCGACGCGCTCCTGGACGATGCGGGCCAATTCGGCCCGGTCGCCAGCAATGTCGTCCTTGGCGCGGGCTCGTTCGGCCTGGGTGGTGTCGGCCCGGCCGGCGATGGCGCCGAGGCTGTTGGTGAAGGTCACCACCAGTGCGGCGGCCGAAATGGCTCCGATCACCACCGCACCAATGCGATGGCGCATGAACCACAAACGTACGGCAGCCGCATCGAAGATGAAGGCACAGAGAGCAATGGAACCGAACACCACGGCGCTGATGGTGCCGTCGACCGCCGTGTCGGCGCCCTTGTAGCCGTAGCGGGCTGCCAGCGAGATGCTGACCGCCCCCAACAGGACCGCCAGGCACCCGAACAGGGTTCGCATCTCAACCTTCCTTGTCGCGGGCGTACGCCTCCACAGCACGCTCGATCAGTTCCACCATGGCGATCCCCTCATTGCGGGCAAGCGCACTCACACGCTCATGAAACTCGGGCCGGACCTTCAGATTGAGTTGCCGGCTCTTGGTGCTGCCGTGGGTAATGTGGCGGCGGTCGGCGGCAGCCAGGGGCCGTGTTTCTCGCGCCCGCCGGCCGGCAAGGGACGCCGTGGCGTCGCGCTTGCCGAACTTGGCCAGGATCAGCATGTCTTCGCCTTCGAGGTCCGACATCACGTGACCTTTCCAGGGAGCAGGTTCTTGACGGCAGACCAGAGTGCGTCGATCTCCTGGCGCGCGACCTCGCCCTTCTCGACCTCCGGGCCGGATTTGCCCACCGTCACCGCGCTCATGTAGCTCGTCCTGAATGTGATGGGGGCGTCGATAACGGTCCCGCCGTTCTGCTGCAGAAACCGGATCGACGACTTCGTGAGCTTGGTGCCGGGCTCCGCGTGATTGAGGACGAAGGCATGCGGCTTGCCGTGGGCCTCGCACAGCTCGACGGTGATGGCGGTTTGCTCGATGTCGAAGGCCGACGGCCTCGTCGGGATCAGGACGAGGTCCGCCACGGCGATGCCGGGCTCGATCAGTGCCAGGTTGGCCGGTCCGGTGTCGATGAACACCCATTGCCACCCCTGGCTCAGGAGCAGCTCGATCGCCTCGGTGGCGGCGTCGACCTCAAACAGCTTGGGGTTCTTGACCCTGCCGCGCCGGGTCCACCAGCTGGCCAGGCTTTCCGCCGGATCGAGATCGAGCAGCGCCACCCGCTTGCTGTCCTGGGCGGCACGGACGGCAAGCGCCGAGCAGATCGTGGTCTTGCCGGCGCCGCCCTTGGACGACGCGAGGGTGATGACGTGCATCTTGGGGGGCTGCTTGGGAGCCATCTGGTAGAGACCATTCGACTGCCGGCATGACGCACTACGGCCAAGGTACCAATGCCCATAGTGGTACCTATTTAGGTACCACCTATCGGGAGTGCCGTGTTTTCTCAAGCAAAACAGATAGGTTAGGCAGCGTTTTCAACACTTCTGTCGGGTAGGTGCGTCAAGGTACCTAATGCGAGCATGAACCACTTGGTACTGGCCGTACTACCTTCCCCGTCCCCAGGCCCAACACTCAAAACGCGGCAATTCAGGCGTACGGAGACGTTGTGCAGACGTCGGGGAGGAGTTGTCGCCCAATCGGTCGAAATGCGCCGCGTCGCTTACTTAATGCTTACTCTTGGCCGAAGAGGCGAGCGAAAAGTCTTTGATTTGCAGTGGTTAGGCCCGTCAGATACTGCCTTCCTTGGGCAGGTCCGCGGGCGCCAGATTGACGGTGATGTGCTTGAACGGCAGGCCGAGGCCGACGGCGTGCAGCGCATTGCGCACGCGCTCGCGGCTCTCCGCCACTGCCTTGTCGGGCAGGCCGACGATGGCGAACACGTGCTGGCCGGAGCTGATGCGCACCTGCACCTCGACGGGGCGCGCCTCGATGCCGACGAACGCCACGGTCGCGATCTGCCCGTACATGAATGCCCCAGCCCCAACCCCGGCGTTGTCCGCGCAACCTTATTGGGGCGGCGACCGAGCCGTCAAGAACAAATTGAGAACATCCATCCGGGATCAAGCAGCCTTGTAGCGCCGGGTGAGATCGCACAGGGCGGCCAGCAGCTTGCCGATCAGCTCCTTGGCCACATTGTCGGTAAGGTTTCCATCGGTGTCGAATTTCTGCGCCGCGCCGGCGATCATCACCTCGGGCTGGTTGACCACCGGCATGTCGAGGAAGATGAAGCACTGGCGCAGGTGATATTGCGCACGCGCGGTGCCCAGCACGCCGACGGACGCGCCCATCACCGCCACCGGCTTGCCCTTCCAGGCGCTGTCGCCGTAGGGGCGCGCGGCCCAGTCGATGGCGTTCTTCAGCACGCCGGGGACGGAGTAGTTGTACTCGGGCGTCACCAGCAGGATCGCATCGGCGGCGCGGATCTTGGCCTTCAGCTCGGTCACCGCTGCGGGCGGGTTCTTCTCATGGTCCTGATTGAAGCCCGGCAGGTCGGGAAGGTCGGCAATCTCCAGCGTCGCGCCGGCCGGCACGAGACCTTGCGCGGCTTTCAGCGCCATGCGGTTGAACGAGCCCTTGCGCAGGCTGCCGGCGATGCCGAGGATCTTGATCGGGGTGGCCATTCGTCACTCCTTGCGAATGAGGTTCACGTTCCACATAACGCCGCGATTGTTCTCAACGTTCAGGCCGAAGCCTTGGTGGGCGCGGCGGCGTCGGCAGCTACTGCTCCTTTATGAAGGCCGTGAAATCAGACCACTGCTCGATGCGGAAGGCTCGGATGTCCCGAACGCTGCGCGGCGACCAGGGCAGGGCTTTCAAAGCCTGGATAGCACGGAAAAGCTGGGCGAGATCCTCGGTCTGGCTGACATAGACGCTACCTTGAATGCGCTCGAAGCCCATCGCGCAATGTGGCAGCAATGTCGGAGTAGGCTTGGCTCACTCCTCTCGGATGGTGTTGCTCGGTGTCGGCCACGACGAGATCGAAGGCTATGGCAAACATCAGGCTGCCGGGTCGGCCAGAATTTTCTGCATGGGATACTCGAGCATCTCACCGCTTTCAACCACGCGTATGGCGGCGAACCTATCGTTGTCGACCTTGATGATTTCATAGGCGACGCCGTAGGGGCCGAACCTCTTGAATGACCCGACGAGGCCCTGATCCATCCGTCTTGCGCGCTCGATAACCTTGGCCATTGCTCATTCCCTTCGATTCCATTCAATTGTAGCACATGGCCTTTGCTCCTATCGCTTCACTTTGCGTTCAATCGCGTCCCAGATCAGCGCGGCGATGTCGGCGCCGCCGAACGCCTTCACCTGGCGAATGCCCGTGGGCGAGGTGACGTTGATCTCGGTTAGATACGGCCCGATCACGTCGATGCCGGTGAAGATCAGCCCGCGCCGCTCGAGCTCTGGCCCGAGCCGGGCGCAGATCTCCCGCTCCCGCTCGGTCAGCACCGTCTCTTTGGCGACGCCGCCGACATGCAGGTTGGAGCGCGTCTCGTCGGCCGCCGGCACGCGGTTGACGGCGCCGGCGAACTCGCCGTCCACCAAGATGATGCGCTTGTCGCCGGCGCGCACCTCGGGGCGGTACTGCTGCACCATGAACGGCTCGCGGAACACGGTCTGGAACAGCTCGACCAGCGAGTTGAGGTTGGTGTCGCCGGGAGCGACGCGGAACACGGACGAGCCGCCGTTGCCGTACAGCGGCTTCAAGATGATGTCCTTGTGCTCGGTGCGGAAGGCCTTCACGTCGTCCAGGTTGCGCGTCACGAGCGTCGGCGGCATCAGATCGAGGAAGTCGAGCACGAACACCTTCTCGGGCGCATTGCGTACGCTGGCCGGGTCATTCACCACCAGCGTCTTGGGATGGATGCGCTCCAGGAGGTGCGTGGTGGTGATGTAGGACATGTCGAACGGCGGGTCCTGGCGCAGCAGCACCACGTCGAGATCGGCCAGGTTCTCGATGCGCGGATGCGACAGCCGGTAGTGCGCGCCGGCCTTGTCCTCCACCTCGAGCGTCGAGCCACGCGCGAGCAAGCGCCCGGCCAGCATCGAGAGGTTGGGCGGCGTGTAGTAGAACATCGCGTGCCCACGCCTCTGGGCTTCCAGCAGCAGGGCGAACGTGGAGTCGCCGCCGATGTCGATGCGGTCGATTGGGTCCATCTGGCAGGCAACGGTGAGCGGCATGGGCCCCCTCTTAAACCAAGTTCCTCGACGGCTTTGAACGGCGGGGTTCGGCGATACCCGCCACGGCCGACGCGGCTAGAGCAGGATCGCTTCGGATTGAATCACGTCAATCCCACAATGCACGTCTCGGCCGAAGCGTGAATCCTGCTCTGAATCTATCGTTTAGAGCGAGATTCACGTTTCAGGTGGAAGCGCGCCGCTTCCACCTGAAACGACCTCGCTCTATGCAAGCCGTTTCCGCGCGACAGTGTCAACGGGCGGCGCGTTGTATCGGCGGCATGCCGGCCAGCACGTTGGGCAGGTACACCGGCAGCCGCCGCGGCAGCACGAGCACGGCATCGAGGCCCTGCTCGTGACTACGGTAGGCCGGGTGGCGGCCGACCCAGAACGCCGCCGCCCGGGCGATGCGGCCGGCCTGCCGTGCCGTCAGCGCCGCCTCGGCCTCGAGCCGCGTGGCGCGGCGCTTGACCTCGACGAAGGCGATGCGCTTGCCCCGCACGCCGATCAGGTCGATCTCGCCGTACGGCGTGCGCGTGCGGCGCGCCAGGATGCGGTAGCCCCGCGCCAGCAGCGCCGCCGCCGCCACCCATTCCGACACCCGCCCGCGCCGGTAGCGGGCGATGCGCTCTGGGTTCTTGCCGGATTTGTTAGCCGTCACCATAGGCTAGCCTCGATGGTCGCGCCGCAAGGTGAGGCCGAGATCGTACACCCGCCCCTTCGTCACCCCCAGCTCATGGGCCACCGCCTTCGCCGCCTCGCTGAGGCTCATGTCGGCGAGCAGCGGCGCCAGGCGCGCGGCGATCGCCGCGTCGGTTGCCGCCTCTGCAATCGGCGGACCGACCACGATCACCATCTCGCCCCTGGGCGGCGTCGCCGAGGCCCATTGCGCCAGCTCTGCCGGCGTGCCGCGGCGCACCTCCTCGTGCAGCTTGGTGAGCTCGCGCGCCACCGCCGCCTCGCGTGCGCCGAGCATGGCGGCGATATCGGCGAGGCTGTCGGCCAGCCGCGACGGCGCCTCGTAGAACACCAGCGTGGCCGGCACGGCTTTCAGCTCCGCCAGCCGCGCCAGCCGCGCCTTCTGCCGGGGCGGCAGGAACCCGCCGAACAGGAACGCGTCGGTGGCGAGCCCGGCCGAGGTGAGGCCGGCGAGCAGCGCCGACGGCCCGGGCAGGCTGATCACCTGGTGGCCGGCGGCGATGGCGTCCCGCACCAGCTTGTAGCCGGGGTCGGAGATCAACGGCGTGCCGGCGTCGCTGATGACGGCAACGGATTTGCCGGCCGCCAGCTCGGCCAACACCAGCGGCCGTTCCCGCTCGGCGTTATGCTCATGATAGGCCCGGGCCTGCCGCAGGATGGAGAAATGGGCGAGCAGCGTGCGGCTGTGGCGGGTGTCCTCGCAGTAGAGCACGTCGGCGCGGGCCAGCACGGACAGCGCCCGCAGCGTGATGTCGCCGAGATTGCCGATCGGCGTCGCCACCAGGTAGAGGCCGGGGTCAAGCCGCGCCGCCAGCAGCTCGCGCAGAACCCGCGCGCTGCGCTCGGCCGGTCCTTCCTGTATCGATCCAGGCTGCACGGCTCCAGCGTCCTCCTGTCGCGCCACCTGTAACCTCGCCGCTTGGGGACGTCTCCACCACACGTTATGGGCCCCGGCGCGCTCCGCGCCAGCCGAAATTCGCCGTCTGTTGCGGCTTTGCCCTGGCTCTGCCTTGGTTGGGGCGCTAGCTAGTCGAGCGAATCGATATGCCCGGGGGGGCAATGGCGCGCAGAACTCCTCGACTATCCAGCCTGGGGGCGCTCAGCGCCCTGGCCAGCGTTGTTCTCTGCGCCGTGCTGCTGGCGGCCTGTGCGGCCAACGGCCCCTCGAATACCTCCGCCCTCCCCGCTCCGTCCAATCAGGCCCCGGCCGAGAAGACGGCACCGATCAAGGTCGCCCTGCTCGTGCCGCTGTCGGCACAGGGGCATTCGGGCCTGATCGGCAAGAGCCTGAAGCAGGCCGCCGAGCTGGCGCTGTTTGAGCGCGACAACCCGAGCGTCCAGTTGATCGTCAAGGACGACAAGGGCACGCCGGAGGGCGCCCGGGCGGCCGCCGAGGAAGCGCTCAAGGGCGGAGCCAAGCTGATCCTGGGTCCACTATTCGCCAAGTCGGTGACGACCGTTGCACCGCTGGCGCGCCAGGCCAACGTCCCCGTCATCGCCTTCTCCAACGACCGCCACGTCGCCGGCAACGGCGTGCATCTGCTGAGCTTCCAGGTGGAGCCCGAGGTGGCGCGCGTCGTCGCCTACGCGGCCCAGCAGGGCAAGCGGCGGTTCGTGGCCCTGGTTGCGGACGACGCGCTGGGCAAGATCGCCGGCGCCAGGTTCAGGGAGGCGGTGAGCCGCGCCGGCGGTACCGTCATCGCCCTCGAGACCTATCCGATGTCCGCCAATGGCATGCTCGAGCCGATGCGCAAGATCGCCATGCTGATCCGCGCGGCCGAGGAGGGCGGTGCGCCGATCGATGCGCTGTTCATCCCCGGCGGGCAGGAGAGCCTGGAGACCATCGGGCGGCTGCTGCCGCAGGCCGAGATCGACACCGACAAGGTCAGGCTGATCGGCACCGGCGGCATGGACTATCCTAACGCCGGGCGCGACGCCAAGCTGATCGGTGCGTGGTATCCCGGTCCCGACCCGCGCGGCTGGAACGACTTTGCGCAGAAGTACGCCAAGAGCTACGGGCAGGCGCCGCCGCGTATCGCCAGCCTCGCCTATGATGCCGTGACTCTTGCTGTTGCTCTATCGGGCGGACCGGAGGGGCAGCGCTACACCGCCGCCCAGCTGACCCGCGCCAGCGGCTTCACCGGCATCGACGGCACGTTCCGCCTCCTCGGCGACGGCAGCGCGGAGCGCGCACTCGCCATTCTGGAGGTGCAGAAATTCGGCGCCGGCATCGTCGACGCGCCGCAGAATCTGCCCTCCGGGCCGCCGCCGCCCGCCACGGGCATCACCTCGGCGCTGTCGGGGCTCTTCAACCTCAACTGACGCGGTCTGCGACCGGCTCGAGCGCGGACGCGAGCCGCAGCACGATCTCGTTCAGAATGAACCGGCCGGCGGGTGCCGCGCGCAGCCGGTTCTCGCCGCAGCGCTCCACCAAGCCCAGGCCGATCAGCTCGTCCACCGCGCGTCTGTTCGGAGCAAAGCCGCTGATGGCGGCGAGGCGGTCGAGATCGAGGCCTTCCGTCAACCGCAAGCCCATCAGCAGGGCTTCGTCGGCCTGCTCCGGCCGGCTGAGCGGGTGGTTCTCCACCAAGCCGTGGCCCTGCAGCTCGACCAGCGCCGCCCATCGCTCCGGCTGCCGCTCGGTCGCCGTGGCGCGGCGCCGGCTGCCGGTCACCACCCGTCCGTGCGCCCCGGGGCCGATGCCGACGTATTCGCCATAGCGCCAGTAGGTGAGGTTGTGGCGGCTCTCCTCGCCGGGCGCCGCGTGGTTGGAGATCTCGTAGCCCGGCAGGCCCGCCCGCTCGGTCAGTTCCTGCGTGATCTCGAAGAGGTCGTGCGTCAGCTCGCTCTCGGGGATGGTGAGCTTGCCCCGCGCGTACAGCTCCGCGAACGGCGTCTGCGGCTCGATGGTGAGCTGGTAGAGCGACAGGTGCAGGCCGGCCAGCGCCAGCGCGTCGGTCAGCTCCGCGCGCCACGCGTGCGCCGTCTGCCCGGGGCGGGCGTAGATCAGGTCGAAGGAGAAGCGCTCGAAGGTCGCGCGCGCAATCTCGATGGCGGCGCGCGCCTCTTGCGCCGTATGCAGGCGGCCCAGCGTGCGCAACTCGGCGTCGTTGAACGACTGCACGCCGAGCGAGACCCGATTGACGCCCGCCGCGCGATAGCCGCGAAAGCGGGCGGCCTCGACGCTCGACGGGTTTGCCTCCAGCGTGATCTCGGCCCGTGGATCGACACTCCAGTGGCCGCCGATCGCATCGAGGATAGCGCCGACGGTCTGTGCGGCCATCAGCGAGGGCGTGCCGCCGCCGAAGAACACGCTCGTTACCTCGCGGGCGGGCGCCAGCGCGGCCCAATGCGCAAGCTCGCGCAGGTAGGCCGCCAGGAACCGCGCCTCGTCGATGCCGCCCGCGCGCACGTGGCTGTTGAAGTCGCAATAGGGGCATTTGGAGGCGCAGAACGGCCAATGGACGTAGACGCCGAAGCCGGCGCCGGCGTCAGCCATGCGAGCCGTCGCCGAGGCAGGCGCGGGCGAACTGCTGGAAGGCACGGGCGCGGTGCGAAATCGCATGCTTGGCATCGGGCTCCATCTCGCCGAAGGTCAGCGTGTGGTCGTCGGCGACGAACATCGGATCATAGCCGAAACCTTTGGTCCCGCGAGGCGGCCACACCAGATGGCCGAAGACTTTGCCCTCAAAGATGGCGATCTCGCCGTCCGGCCAGGCGAGGCACAGGGCTGCGGTGAAATTGGCCCTCGGGCCCGGCTCTTGCCAAGCCCCGCGCTGCGTCACCTCGTTGCGCACGCGCTGCATGGCGATCGCGAAGTTCTTGGATTTCTCGGCCCAGCGCGCCGAATAGATGCCGGGCGCACCGCCGAGCGCCTCCACCTCCAGCCCGGAGTCGTCCGACAGGGCCGGCAGCCCCGCGGCGGTTGCGGCCGCCACGGCCTTGAGCTCGGCGTTGGCGATGAACGTGGCTCCGGTCTCCTCCGGCTCCGGCAGGTTCAGCTCCGCAGCCGAGACGACATCGAGCCCGTGCGGCGCCACCAGCTCGAGAATTTCACGCACCTTGCCCGGGTTGTGGCTCGCCACCACCAGGCGCGTGCCGCGGGTCAGCCGGCGCGTCACGCGAGACCCCATATGCGCGGCTCGGCGAACTCCAGGCAGTTGCCGACCGGATCGCGGAAGTAGATAGAACGGCCGCCCCCCGGCCATTCGAAGTCGGCTTCGATGGCGACGCCCTTGGAGGCCAGGCGCTTGCGCCAGGCATCGATCTCGGCCAGCGAGGCACGAAAGCAGACGTGGCCCTCCCCGTCGGCGCCATGCGGCGGAACCGGGAGGGCGCCCGGCGCCGGCGGCACCTTGGTGGCGTCGGGATTGAAGATCAGCAGCACCTGGTTGCCGCAGCGGTAGAAGAGGTGCCGGCCGTCGGCGCGCGCGAACGGCTCGAGCCCCAGCACATCGCGATAGAACGTCTCGATGGCGGCCAAGTCCCTGGCGTAGAGGACGGTCTCGAGAATGCCGGTCAGAGTCATCGCGGCGTCATCTCAAATCTCGAGCCCTCAGGCCACCGTCAGCTTCTGCAGCGAGATCAGCTCGGCGATGCCCTTCTTGGCCAGCACCATCAGCTGGTCGAAGCTCTCCTGGCTGAACGGCGTGGTCTCGGCCGTGCCCTGCACCTCGACGATGCCGCCCGAGCCGGTCATGACGAAGTTGGCGTCCGCATCCGCGCCCGAGTCCTCGGGATAGTCGAGGTCGAGCACCGGCGTGCCGCGATAAAGCCCGCAGGAGATTGCAGCGACATGGTCGCGCAGCACGCCCTCCTTGATCATCTCGCGCGCCTGCATCCACTTCAGGCAGTCGTGCAGCGCCACCCAGGCGCCCGTGATCGCCGCCGTGCGCGTGCCGCCGTCGGCCTGCATCACGTCGCAGTCGACGGAGATCTGGCGCTCGCCGAGTTTCGGCAGGTCGACGACGGCGCGCAGCGAGCGGCCGATCAGGCGCTGGATCTCCTGGGTGCGCCCCGACGGGTGGCCGACGGTGGACTCGCGCCGCGTGCGCTCGTTGGTGGCACGCGGCAGCATGCCGTATTCCGCCGTCACCCAGCCGCGGCCCTGTCCCTTCAGCCAGGGCGGCAGGCGCTCTTCCAGACTGGCCGTGCAGTGTACGTGCGTGTTGCCGAACTTGATCAGGCAAGAGCCTTCGGCGTGCATCGACACGGCGCGGTCGATGGACACGCGGCGAAGCTCATCGGGCTTGCGCTTGGAAGGACGCATGGGAAGGCGCTGTGCTCTTGTTGCGGATGCGGCGCACCCTAGAGCGAGATCGTTTCAGGTGGAAGCGCTTCGCTTCCACCTGAAACGTGAATCTCACTCTAAACAATAAGGCAGAGCAGGATTCACGCTTCGGCCGAGACGTGTCGTGTGGGACTGGCGTGCCTCAATCCGAAGCGATCCTGCTCTGGCGAGATCGTTTCAGGTGGAAGCGCTTCGCTTCCACCTGAAACGTGAATCTCATCGAGGAACGCCGTCATTCCCGCCGAGCGAAGCGCTGAGCGGGACTCCAGGGCGCACGCCGCGGTCGAACTCCCGGCTGGATTCCCGCTGACGCTGCCGCTCGCGGGAATGACGGCAAGGGGTAATGGAACAGAGCGGGATTCACGCTTCGGCCGATGCCATCACTCGCCTGGGAATAGCCACCTAGGCCTCGCGCAGCTGCATGATCCGGCGCGCCTCGGCGGGCGTGGCGATCTCGCGCCCGGCGGCACGGGCGCAGTTTGCGAGGGCCGCCACCAGCTCGCCGTTCGAGCGCGCCTTCTTTCCGTCCGGCAAATAGAACGTGTCCTCGAGCCCGGTGCGCAGGTGCCCGCCGAGCTCGGCGGCGCGGGCGTGCAGCGCCCAGACGTTGGCGCGGCCGATGGCGGTGACCTGCCAGGCGCAGCCCCCGATGATGAGCGCCTGCAGGATCGGCAGCAGCGCCGGATCGGCCGGCATGCCGGACTCCACGCCCATCACGAAGTTGTACTGGGGCCGGCCCCGGTGCATGCCGTTGCGCACGTACATCTCGACGCAGCGCACGATGCCCGTATCGAAGCACTCGAACTCGGGCTTGGTTGCCATCTTCGCCATCACGTCCAGATAGGCCTTCACCTTTTCGACCGGATTATCGAATAGCCGCGGCGGCCAGGCCCAGCTGCCGTCCGCCTTGACCTTGAGATAGTTGAGCGAGCCGGCGTTGCAGGCGGCAATCTCGGGGCGCACGGCCTCGAGGCAGGCGAGCGGGCCCGCGATGTCGGGCCCCATGGTGCCGGTCGACTGGTTGAGGATCACGCCGGGGCAGGCATCCTGGATGGCACCCATAATGGTCTGGGCGACGCGCGGCTCCCATGACGGCAGATGCCCCTGGTCCGGCTCCTGGCGGCGGAAATGCACGTGCATGACCGAGGCGCCGGCATCGAACGCGGCCTTGGCCTCGCGCGCCATCTGCTCCGGCGTCACCGGCACGGGGTGCTGCTTGGGATCGGTCAGCACGCCCGTCAGCGCGCAGGTGATGACCGCTTTGGTCATTTGTCTTGATCTCCCCCTGCGCAGCCTGTCATCCCGGAACTCGCGCAGCGATATCCGGGATCCAGAGGTGATGCCCGCGGCTTCCGGGTCCCGGCTCTCCGCGCTTTCGCGCTGCGGCCGGGATGACAGTTGGCGCCATATTCACCATCCCAGCTGGCGCGCGGCCAGGTCCTTCATGATCTCCTCGGCGCCGCCGCCGATGGCGTTGACCTTCACCTCGCGATAGATGCGCTCCACCTTGGCGCCGCGCATGAAGCCGGCGCCGCCGAAGATCTGCACCGCCTCGGAGGCGCAGAAGGCGAGCGTCTGGGTCGCCTGGTTCTTCAGCATGCACAGGTCCGGCACGGCGTGGTCGCCGCGATCGAGGCGCCAGGCCGTCAGCTCGATCATCGCTTGGGTGGCCTCCACTCGCTGCAGCATGTCGACCAGCTTGTGGCGGATGACCTGGTTTCTGATCAGCGGCCGGCCGAAGGTCTCGCGCAGTCGGGCATAGGCCAGCGCCTCGTCGAAGGCGACGCGGGCGAACGCATTGGCGCCGACCGCCATGCCGAGCCGCTCGTCGTTGAAGTTGCCCATGATGACCTTGAAGCCGCCGTTCTCCGGCCCGATCAGGTTGTCGGCCGGTACGCGGCAATCGTCAAAATGCAGGGTCGCGGTGTCGGAGGCCCACCAGCCCATCTTCTTCAGGGGCGTGCGGGCGAAGCCCGGCGTATCGCGCTCGATCAGCAGCAGCGAGATGCCGCCCATGCCGGCGCCGCCGGTGCGCACCGCCACCGAGTAATAGTCGGCGCGCATGCCCGACGTGATGAAGGTCTTCTCGCCGCGCACGATGAACTGGTCGCCGTCGCGGCGCGCGGTGGTCTTGAGGCCGGCGACGTCGGAGCCGGCGCTGGGCTCGGTGATGGCGAGCGCGGAGATCTTCTCCCCGGCCAGGATCGGCGGCAGCACGCGCGCCTTCATCGCCTCCGAGCCGAAGCGCACGATCGGCGGCGCGCCGATGGTGTGGCTGTTGAGCGAGGCGGAGATGCCGCCCGAGCCGGCGCGCGCCAGCTCCTGGGCAAGGACGATGCGATAGAAGCGGTCGCACTCGATCCCGCCATAGGCAGCAGGAAAGCGCAGCTGCAGCAGGCCGAGGGCGGCAGCCTTGCGGTAGAGCTCGCGCGGGAACTCGCCGGCCTCGTCCCACTGGCTGGCGAACGGCTCGATCTCGCGGGCGACGAAGCGGCGCACCGTCTCGCGGAAGGCCGCGTGCTCGGCCGTGTAGTAGGGCGAGCTCGCCTGCGGCTGCATCTGGTCGAGCATGTCACATCACCAGCCGCGTATGGGCGCGGCGATGTTCCATGACACGGGACGAATGATCAAGGCAATTGGGCCGCGATCGCGATGCCGGTGGCAGCCTTCAGCGGAAGCGGCGCTGCGGCGGCCGGCGCTGGCCGCTCCCGGGCGTGGGCGCGCGCGTGTCCTTGTGACGGAAATTGATGCGGCCCTTATCGAGATCATAGGGCGTCATCTCGACGGTGACCTTGTCGCCGGCCAGGATGCGGATGCGGTTCTTCTTCATGCGGCCCGAGGTGTAGGCGATCACCTCGTGCCCGTTGTCGAGCTTGACGCGGCAGCGCGCGTCGGGAAGCACCTCGGCGACAACGCCTTCGAACTCGAGCATCTCTTCCTTGGCCATGCACTCTCCTGGTTCGGCGTCAACATGGAATACGCCAGTGGCCGGGCAAGCAGCCCGCCGCCAGACGTGCCGGGACGCGGATTGACGGCCGTATATGGGCCGGTCCGGCCGCCTATCGCAAGCAAAAACTGGCCCGATCCGGCTTGTGGTGGTGTCTGTCACGCTTCCGTGATCTGTAGTCGCCACGTCGCATCTTTCTCAATGCGCCGCCGCAGAGGATACTTGCATGAGCGCTGCGAGCAACGTGGCGCATAATATGAAGGGGGAAATGCCATGCAGGGAACATTGGGTCGAATTGTGCTCGGGTTCGTCGCCGCGGCGATCTCCGTGCTGATCGTGCATCAGACGATCATCTACGTGCTCGGCATGTACGGCATGACCAGATCGGTGCCGTGGTCCATGCGGCCGCTGGGCTATGGCGTAGTCCCCCAGATACCGCTCATTGGCAACAGCGTGTTCTGGGGCGGACTGTGGGGCGTCGTGTTCGCGCTCCTCTACAAATTGGGTGCCTGGGGGTTGGAGCTGGCTCAAGGGCCTCATCTTCGGCATCCTGGTGGTGATCGTCAGCAACTGGATCTTCCTGCCCCTGATCCGCCAATACATATTCAGCTACCCGCCGCAGGCGCTGTTCGCCGGCTTCAACGGTTCCAACCCGATGGTGCTGCTGCCGGGCTTCCTGATCCTCACAGGATGGGGCCTCGGCCTCGGCATCATCTACGGGCTGATCGCGCGCTCCAGGGAAGCCTGAGGCGAACGGCCGGCCGTGCTGTGCCGGCCGGCCTCGTATCCTCGTGACGGCTAGCCGCGGGTCATGCGGCTGCCGTTGCTGAGGCTGCGCATGATCTCGCGCTCGACCTCGTCGGTCAGGCTGCCGCCGCGGCTGGCGATGTAGGCGGCGATCTCGCGGTCCGCCCGGCGCTGCTGGGCGGCGATCATGCTTTCGTAGAGCCGGCGCCAGAACGGCGTGCGGGCCGGCTGTTGTGCCTGCGCCTCGGACGGGGCCGGGGCGTAGTCAGGTTGCGAATAGGTCAGTGTGCTCATGATGGGCCTCTCGTCTTTGCGACGTTGTCGAGTGCCGCCCCTGCAACGATCCCTCGTATTGGCGCCGGCCTATTGCTCTTGTGATGGCCAGCTCTACGGAAATGGGCGGTCGCGTTAGACTTTAGTAGGGCGCATGTTGCGATGCAGCATTGCGCCGCCGGTATGGCTGGCTGCCCCGTGCGCACGCATAGCCGTCACAATCAAACCAGCGCCGGTTCGCCCAGCATGTGGCGGAAGGCCTGATAGCTGTCGTGGATGCGCCGCGCGGTGTCGTCCGCCGCAGCGATTTGCGCGATCACGCCGCCGGCTGTCGCTTCCAGCGCCGTGCCGAGATCGGCCGACAACGCCTGGCGCACCGGCCACTTCGCCGGGCCTGTGATTTGCGCGGCGATCAGCGCGTGCGCCCGCGCGTCGGTGAGCGAGAGGTGATACTCCTGCGCCGCACAGGCCTCGAAGATCGCCTGGTCGGCGGCGCCGAGCTCATCCCACAGCGTCCTGGCGACAGCGAGCGAGAGCAGCACGCCGGCGGGGTGGAAGCCCGGCTGATAGAGCCGCTCGGCCAGCGGCTGCAGATCGGGCGATACGGCCGTGAGCGGCCCGAGCCATTCGGCGGCGGCAATGCGCCCCTCGACCAGCGCCGACTTGAGATCGTGCGGGGCGATCTCGACCGGGCTCGCCCCGAGCGCCCGCACCACGTCGGCCGCAAGCCCAGCGACCTGCAGCCGGGCTCCCCCGAGATCGGACCGCGTCTCCAGCCGCATGCTCGACCACACGCCGGCGCTGGCTCCGGTGTGGCCCGCGACCAGCGGCTTGAAGCCGAACGCCGCGGCCAGGTCGTCCCACAGCATCTGGCCGCCGCCGACGGCGAGCCAGGCATCGTGCGCGGGGGCGTCGAGGCCGTGGCCGAACGGCAGGCCCGAGAAAAACGCGAACGCTGGATGGGACTTGGACGGGGCGGGGCCGTAGGCGAGGTCCGTGCCGGCCGTGTCGCTGGCGATGGCGATGCGATAGCGACCCCCGGTCGCCGTCTCGATGCGATGGGCAAGGCGCTCGGCGCCGGAGCCGGGGAGGTCGCCGCCCCAGGTCGAAGCCAGGCTCAGCTCACGGATGCCCGACAGGGCCGCCGGTGCCGCCTGCACGCCGGGGGCATGGCTTGGCTCGGCCTGCGTGGCTGCGGCTGCCGTTCCTGCCGCTACCGCGGCCGCGCCGCCGGTCTTGAGAAACCCGCGCCGATCCATGGAAATCCCCTCCAGTCCAGCCGCGCCCGAGGCGCGCATGCGTGCGTGGCGCCTATCAAACAGGATCGGCAGCAGCGGGGCAAGGGACGGGCGGCCGGAGAGGGGGCTATTCGAGGCGGGCCAGCATGTGCGACAGCAGCTTGAAGAAGTTGGTGGGGCCCCAATAGCCGGCGATGCGACCGATCTCGTTGCCGTCCTTCATGAGCACGGCGGTCGGCACCGTGTCGATACGGCTCTGCAGGGCGAGGCCGGCGGTGTCGGTCACAGCGATGTCGATGAAGCGCAGCGGAACGGCATCGCCGGGCACCGCGTGCCGATACTTGGGCAGCACGTCGCGGCGGAAGATTGCACAGTAGGTGCAGTCCGGGTGCTCGAACACCAGCAGCTCGAGGGCGGGCGTGCGCGGGGCAGCGCCGGCATTGAGCGCGGCGCGGCCCGGGTCGTGCCAGGCAAACAGCAGCAGCAGACTGGCGGCAAGGGAGGCAGCTAGGGCAGAGGAGTGGGCACGCATCGCAACAACGCTCGCATCCGAAGGGCGGGAGCGCTGGCGCTCCGGCGTTGCTGCGAAGCCTAGGGCTGTCGCGGCGGGCCACAAAGGCAAGCCTTAAGAATGCGTAAACGCCGTCCGGAATCGCGACAGACCCGGTGATCAGGAGCCGTTGCAGTCGATGGCAATGGTCTTTGAGGCGCTGATCCCGAAGGCGCCGAGCTGGGCGGTGGCCGATTCACCAAGCCCCGAGGCATTGCCCGGCCCCCTGCCGGGTTCGCCGATACGGATCTTGCAGTCCTTGGGCGCGCCCGCGCCGAGCCTTACGGGATCGGTCTTAGCCAGCTCGAAGGCGATGTAGAAGGTCGGATCCTGGATCGAGAAGGTCAGCCCCTTGGCGTCAACCAGCACGGGCTGGGCGAACGGCAGGGTGAAATGCATCGACAGCACGCCGTCCTTGTGCTCGAGCCAGTAATCGGTCACCTCGCCGAACTTGAGATCCTGCCCCGCGAGCTTGGGAAAGGTGAAGTACGCGAAGTCCTTGAGCCCCTCGACGTTGACCTTGGCCAGCTCGGCCAGCTCCTCGCGGTCGTACTTGCCGTCCTTGTTTTTATCCAGGCCCTCGATCGCGACGGCCGCATAGAGCTCGTCGAAGGTCCATTTGTGGTGGAGGCCGGTGAAGGCGCCGCGGTCGTACACGACCGTGCTCTCCGCCGTGACCCACAGGTGCGGATGGGCGGCGGCCCCGGTGGCCCAGGCGACGCCCAGCCCGACAGCAACCAGCGCGTGCCGGAGCGGCCGCACTCGCATCATCGCCCTTGTCATCGCCATGCCTAGCACTTTGCGTCCGTTTGCCGGTCATACCGACGTCCGGCGGACACTTCTACACGGCCCAGGACCTCGCGAATCCCGGGACGCAACCCCCGCAGATGAGAGTGCAATTGGAGCAACTCGGGGGCAAGCCCCCGAATTCCGCCTCCCTCGGGCCACTTGCTATATTATAACATTGCAGCGATCAACCGGCGATGCCATGAGACACCCGCCGTTGCCGAGGGAGATGGCCTGGATGAGGCGCCTGTTCAGCATTGCCGCGCTGGCAGCCGGCGGTCTGCTGGCGTGCTCCGCCACGGCAGCGGCCGAGCTGAGCGTCGTCGTCACCATCAAGCCGCTGCATGCGCTGGTGGCGCAGGTGATGTCGGGGGTTGGCACGCCCGCGCTGCTCGTCCAGGGACAGGCCTCGCCGCATACCTACGCGCTGAAGCCCTCGGACGCGCGCGCCCTCAATCAGGCCGACCTCTTCTTTCGCGTGTCGGAGGCGGTGGAGCCGTTCACCGTCAAGATCGTGCGGTCCCTGCCCAAGACGGTCGAGGTCGTAACCCTGCAGGAGGCGCCGGGCCTCAAGCTGCTGCTGCGCCGAACAGGGTCCACCTTCGAGCGCCATGTCCACGGCAAAGCCGCCACGCACGACCACAGCCATGGCCCGGGGCGACCGCTGCAGGCGATCGACGGTCACGTCTGGCTCGATCCGGACAATGCCAGAGCCATGGTGGATCGCATCGAGCATGCGCTCGGCGCCAAGGACCCCGCGCATGCGCCCGCATACAAAACGAATGCCGATGCTCTGCGCGCGCAGATCGCGGCGCTGGCGGCCGAGCTCGATCACGCGCTCCGGCCGGTCGCCAATGCGCCCTACATCGTCTTCCACGATGCCTTCCAATACCTCGAGCGGCGCTACGGCCTCAACGTGGTGGGCTCGGTCTCGATCAGCCCGGAGATCCCTGCGAGCGCCAAGCGCCTGTCGGAGCTGCGCAGCAAGATCGCCTCGCTGGGGGCCATATGCGTGTTCGCCGAGCCGCAATTCGATACGCGGCTGATCGCCAATCTGATCGAGGGCACGCGCGCCCGCACCGGCACGCTCGACCCCGAGGGCGGCATGCTGGAGCCGGGGCCGGGGCTCTATTTCACGCTGATGCGCAGGCTGGCCGAGGATCTGAAGGGCTGCCTGTCGGCGCCGGCATAGAGCAAGATCGCTTCTGATCGAAGCGCTCGGCTTCGTTCATGGAACGTCAATCTTGCTCTACAAACTAAGGATAGAGCAGGACTCAATCCGAAGCGATCCTGCTCTAGCTGCTCAGACGTTGACGGCGCGTTTCAGGGGCAATGGTGCGGCGGCGTCGCAAGCGGGTTGCCTTGGTGCATGCTCCGGCTCGAAGAACTCGAAGCTCCCGCGCCCCCCCGTCTTGCATCGATAGAGCGCATGGTCGGCCTTCTTGAGGAGCTCCTCGGGGTCCAGCCCATCCTTTGGGGCGACGGCAATGCCGATGCTGGCTCCGACCACGACCGACGTGCCGGCAACCTGATGCGGGGCGGCGATCGCCATGATGAGCCGGCACGCAAGCGCCGTGGCTTCCGATGCGTCCCTCACGCCCACCTGAATGACGACGAACTCGTCGCCACCCAGGCGCGCCACCGTGTCGGTGTCGCGGGCCGTCTTGCGCAGGCGATCAGCAACCGATTTGAGCAGGGCATCACCTGCCGCGTGGCCGAGGTTGTCGTTGACCGGCTTGAAGCGGTCGAGATCGAGATAGAGGATCGCCATGCCCTCGCCGCGTCTGGCACGCGCAACGGTCTGTTGCAGCCGGTCGTGGAACAGGAGGCGGTTTGGCAGGTTGGTCAGCGCGTCGTGATGCGCCATGTGAGCCACCAGGGCCTGTGCGCGGCGCTGCTCGGTCACATCGAGATAGGTCGTGACGAAGCCGCCGCCCTGGATCGGCACGCCCCTGATCTCGAGGACGGTGCCGTTGGGACGGGTGCGCTCCAGCACGTGGGGTCGCTTCTCGTTGGCGAGTGCCATGCGCAGCCTGACGTGCTCTTCCGCGTCACCGGGGCCGTACTCGCCGCGGTTCGCGTTGAAGCGAAAGATCTGCTCCAGGGTCGGGTAGCCGGACGCGAACAAGTGAGCCGGATAGTCGAGCAGCTTCTTTTGCTGCTCGTTGCAAAGGACCATCTTCAGGTCCCTGTCGAAAAAGGATATGCCGCCGGGGAAATTGTCGACGACGGCCTCGAGCAGCCTGATGCGCTCCTGCAGACCTTCAACCAGGCTGCTGCTCGCGCCGGCCGCCGCTGCATTGCCCGCAATTGGGCCCCCACGTTGACCGTCACGCAACTGCATCCGCCCTGCTCCCCACAGCCGAGGCCGAGCACATGCGGCCAACAGAAACCGGGCTGCGTCCCGGCGCCAGTCATAGCCGCGGCGGCTTGCAATACCCTTAACGCACGCCCACGGGCGCACGAAAAAGGCGGCCCCTCGGCCGCCATTTTCGCTCGAACTCCCGGACTTGCGCCCGGCTCGCGACCCTACTGCGCCGAAGCGCTCTTGGCGCGGCTGACGCGGCGAACGGGTTTCTGCGGGACCGGCGGATCGTCGTTGCCGAACAGGCTGCCGCTGTTGCTGGCGACGGCGCCGAAGCGCTGGTAGGTCACGACCACCCTGGCACCGACGCTGACGCGCGGATAAAGGTCGAGGACGTCCTGATTGTACATGCGGATGCAGCCTTTGGAGACCGCGGTTCCGATCGTCCACGGCGCGTCGGTGCCGTGGATGCGATACGTGCTGGAGCCGAGGTAGAGCGCGCGCACGCCGAGCGGGTTCATCGGGTGGCCACCCGGCACCCAGCGCGGCAGCTTGGGGTTCTCAGCCATCATGGTCGGGGTCGGCGTCCACGACGGGTTGACCCGCTTGTCGGAGACGCTGGTCACGCCCTGCCAGCGGCTCTGCTCGCGCGGAATGGCGATCGGATAGGAGATCGCCTCGCCTGGCCGGGTGACGTAGTAGAGCCGGCGGTCGCCGAAGCTCACGATGACCTGGCCCTTGGCGTGCTGCGGGCTGAAGCGCACGACCTCGCGACCGCTGCCGCCGATGAGGCTGTCGCCGCCCCAGTCCCAGAACAGCTGCGCCGACGCGGGCGCTGCTTGAAGACCGGCAAATGCCGCAACTGCCCCGGCCACGATGGCCGCCTGGCGCAGTTTGCGTCCAATGCTCATGTCGCGAACTCCTTATGTCTCGCCGTTTCCCTCAAGTCCTTGGTGCCTACCCTGCACCCGGGCGGTGAATAGTGCGTTTATCGCTGCCCCATAGTTGGCCGGAATCTCATCCAGCACCACTGCTCGACGGTCAAATCCGCGTGTCCGCTCCCAGCAGTAAACCGGAGCCGGTCGCTCCAGTTCCCGCATTGCCGCCGCCCACCCCAAGAGCGGCGCGAGTTTGGCGTCACCGCCAGCGCGACGCAACCCGTGGGAAGTCATCCAGGGCCTTGCAACGCTTGCTTTGCGCCGGCCTGTGCGATTTCAGCCACAATAGCGCTAGGCGCCTGGAAACAAAGCAGGCTCGGCGATTTTCCACACAGGATGCGGGCATGATTTCCCTTGTGGGAAAAAACGCGTCACACTGGCGCGTCCCTCCAGCCCCCGGAACCACCGAGGCATGTCCGTCAAGTCGAGGCTGGCCTTGCTCGCCGGTGCCCTGGCCGGGTTTGCGGCATGGACACTGCTCAGTCTGACGGCAGCGCCCGCCACGGCCCAGGACCGCCGCGCAGCGCCCGAGTCCGCCACCGGCTGGAGCGCCGGCCAGCTCGCCACGGCCAAGGCCTACATGATCTCGGCCGCCAACCCGCTGGCGGTCGACGCGGGCCTGGGGGTATTGCGCGACGGCGGCAGCGCCGCCGATGCCGCCGTTGCCGTCCAGCTGGTTTTGAACCTGGTCGAGCCACAAAGCTCCGGCCTCGGCGGCGGCGCCTTCGCGCTGCACTGGGATGCCGCCAGCAAGGCCCTGAAAACCTATGACGGACGTGAGACGGCGCCGGCCGCCGCGACGCCCGAGCGGTTTGTGGTCGACGGCCAGCCGCGCCGGTTCGACGACGCGGTGTTCGGCGGACTCAGCGTCGGCGTGCCAGGCGCGTTGCGACTGCTGGAGACCTTGCACCAGCGGCACGGCCGCCTGCCGTGGGCGCGGCTGTTTGCGCCGGCCATCAAGCTGGCCGCCGAGGGCTTCGAGGTTTCGCCGCGGCTGCACCTGCTGCTGCGCTGGCACGGCGCGGAGAGCTTTGCGCCGCAGTCCCGGCGCTATTTCTTCGACGTGACGGGCAGTGCTCGCCCGGCCGGCTATGTCCTCAAGAACCCCGAGTTCGCCGCCACGTTGCGCGCGATCGCGGCACGCGGCGCGGACGCGCTCTATGCGGGCCCGATCGGTGAGGCGATCGTCAAGGCGGTGCGCGAGGCGCCCAACCATCGCGGCGACATCACGCCGGCCGATCTCGCCGGCTACCGCGTCAAGGAGCGCGATCCGCTCTGCGTGCCCTATCGCGGCTATCGCGTGTGCGGCATGGGTCCGCCGTCGTCGGGAGGGCTCGCCGTGGCGCAGGTGCTCAAGCTGATCGAGCCGTTCGAGCTGGGCAAGACGCCGGGCGACGCCATGAACGGCAAGGCAATGCATCTCGTCGCCGAGGCCGAGAAGCTCGCCTTCGCCGACCGCAACCATTTTATCGCCGATCCCGATTTCGTGCCTGCCCCTGCGGGCCTCCTGCAGACCGCCTATCTCGATGCGCGCCGCGCGCTGATCGATCCGCGGACGGCGATGGACCGCGCGAGCCACGGCACGCCCCCGCAGACGGCGCTGCATACGCTCGGCGCCGATGCGACGGTCGAGGCGGCCGGCACCAGCCATTTCTCGATCGTCGATGGCGACGGCAGCGCGCTCGCCATCACCACGACGATCGAGGGCGCGTTCGGCTCGCGCCTGTGGGCGGCGGGCTTCCTCTTGAACAACCAGCTCACCGATTTCTCCTTTCGCGCGGTCGATCGCACGGGCCGGCCGATCGCCAATGCCGTCGCACCGGGCAAGCGGCCGCGCAGCTCGATGGCGCCGACCATCGTGTTCGACGATAAGGAACGGCCCTGGGCGGTGCTGGGCTCGCCCGGCGGCAGCCGCATCATCCTCTACGTCGCCAAGGCCGTGGTAGCGCTGATCGACTGGAAGGTCGACGCCCAGCAGGCGACGGCGCTGATGAACTTCGGCAGCCGCGGCGGGCCGTTCGAGATCGAGGTTGACCACGCATCGGCGATTTGGCATGCGCTGAAGATGAAGCCCTACGGACACCGCGTGAGCGCCGATCTCCTGACCTCCGGCACCCATGTCATCGTCGTCCGCGCCGACGGCTCGCTGGAAGGCGGGGCCGATCCCCGCCGCGAGGGCGTTGCGCGCGGCGATTGAGGTTTAGCGGCATGCCGTCCATGTCCCTCACCGTTGCCGGGGCCGGCGTCGTTGGCCTGTGGCAGGCGCTGACGCTGGCGCGCCGCGGGCACCGGGTGCGGCTGGTCGAGCAGTCGGCCGAGCCGTTCGCCGATGCCGCCAGCCGCTACGGCGGCGCCATGCTCGGCCCGTTCTGCGAGGCCGAGGCCGATGCGCCCGTGATCCGCGACCTGGGGCTCGAGTCGATCGCGCTATGGTGCGCGGCATTTCCCGGCATCGTCGTGCGCGGCACGCTGGTGGTGGCCGGCGCCCGCGACCGCAGCGAGCTCGAGCGCTTCGCGCGCCTGACGCAAGGGCATGCCCGCGTCGACGCTGCCGGCATCGCCGGGCTGGAGCCGGATCTGGCCGGGCGCTTCGCCTCCGGCCTCTACTACGCGCAGGAGGCGCACCTGGCGCCCGGGGACGCGATGGGCTTTCTGCTGCAAGAGGCCAGAGGCGCCGGTGTGGATGTGGCTTTCGGCACGCCCTGGAAAGGCGGCGGTACCGAGACGCTGATCGACTGCCGCGGCCTGGGCGCGCGCACCGAGCTGCCGCAGCTGCGCGGGGTGCGCGGCGAGCGCATCATCGTGCGCACGCGCGAGATCACGCTGCAGCGTCCCGTGCGGCTGCTGCATCCGCGCCATCCGCTCTATGTGGTGCCATGGGGGGATGGCCTGCACATGGTGGGCGCCACCGTCATCGAAAGCGAGGATGCCGGGCCGATCACCGTGCGCTCGGCGCTGGAGCTGCTCGGCACCGCCTATGCGCTGCATCCAGCCTTTGGCGAGGCGGAGATCGTCGAAGCCGGCGCCGGCGTGCGCCCCGCGTTCGCGGACAACGTGCCCAAGATCGTGGTGCGCGGCGGCACTATTCACGTCAACGGCCTCTACCGCCACGGCTTCCTGCTGGCGCCGGCGCTGGCGCGGCTGGTAGCGGACTATCTGGAGACCGGCGCTGTCGACGAGCGGGCGTTCGTGATGGGTTAGCCATCCACCCGACACCGTCGATGCGCTCGAACGTTCATTGGGCAGCGCCATTGAAAGCGTGCTAGGTTATCAAGTAATGATAACCGATGAATACCTATGATCCGAAGCGCCAGGGACTGGAGTATCTCCTCGATCTCGACAAGGAGACGTATGAGGTCGGTGGCGGGTGGTGGGTCACCATTCGCGCGGTCAACGTCGCGCCGACCAAGGAAAGACCGCATGGATTGCAGTATTCGATAACCCTGCACAATCCCAGGGCAGAGCGGATCCTGGGATACGACAATGCACACCCGCTACCCGTTCGCGGCCGGCGGGCAAGGGCGACCCGGGTCTTCGAGACCGCAGGACAGTCTACGCGTTTCGATCCCCGGCCGATCTGCTGGAGGACTTCTGGCGGGGCGTCGAGGCGATTTTGAAAAGAGGAGGGCATCTCGTGACCAACGCAATCACCCTGCGCATCGGCATAGCGTCGCGTGAGCAGATCAGGCGCCGCTCGATCGAGATCGCGGCCGGAAAGCGCCGGCCGCGGCCGGACGAGCCCAAAATCTGGTTCACCTCTCTGGATGCGATCCTGCGCGTGCTCTCGGACAGAAACATGCTGCTACTCGAGGTCATCCGCAGCTCGCCGCCGGCGTCGCTCACCGAACTCGCCGAAAAGACCGGAATGCAAAAATCAAATCTCTCGCGTACCCTGCATAAGTTGGAGCGGTTCGGGCTGGTCGATTTCGAGGTCGGAGAAGGGGGCCGCAAAGCGCCGCGCGTGAACTACGACGCGGTCGCCTTCGAGCGGCCGCTGACCCCGCCGCATTCGCGAGCGGCGTAGCCGTGACGCTGCAAGTTGGTTGAGCCTTGGGTGTGGTGCGAAAGTAGCTATGAAGCTTCAGCATGCACCGCGGGCTCCGAAGAAGGGCCCGCGTGTCCGGGTCGTCCCCGCATATCCTCGGCTCTGCGCGTCAGCTTGGTCAATATGCCGTCGAGCGCCGCGCGCTCGGCGGGCGCCAGCGGCGCCAGCAATCGCGCTTCCCAGTCCAAGGCGAGGGCGGCGATCTGGCGGAACAGGGCGCGACCGCGCCTGGTCAACGCGAGGCGGACCTGGCGGCGGTCGTTCGCATCGATGGCGCGCTGCGCCAAGCCCGCGGCCTCGAGCCGCTGCAGCGCGCGCGTGACTTTTGGCTTGTCCATGCTGGAGCGCTCGGCCAGCTCGCCCGCATAGAGGGGGCCGAAGCGGCCGAGATTGGCGAGGATACGCCACTCTGGGATCGAGAGCCCGAAGCGCTCGGCGTAGACGCTCGAGAAGGCGCGGCTGACCGCCTGCGCCAGCACCGCGAAGCGGTAGGGCAGGAAATGCTCCAGCACCAGTGCCGAAGGTTCCGACTTGGCGCGATCGCGCATCCGCTATGGTTGCCTATTGATTTCGTTTGAAACGAAACTATCATGCCGGGCGGCGCCTGTCATCCCGGCCGCAGTGGAGAGCCGGGGCCCGGAACCAGGCGAAGCTCGCGATGCTGGGTCCCGGCTCGGCCTGTGGCCGTCCGGGATGACAATTGGAGGATTTCACCATGGCAGACGGCAGCAAGGTCGCGGCAAGCGGTGCGGGCCAGTATTCGCAGGCGACGCCGGCCGGCTACATGCCGGGTTTCGGCAATGACTTCGAGACCGAGGCGCTGCCGGGCGCGCTCCCGGTCGGGCAAAATTCGCCCCAGCGCACGGCTTATGGGCTCTACGCCGAGCAGCTGTCGGGCTCGCCGTTCACGGCGCCGCGCGGCACCAACGAGCGGTCGTGGCTGTACCGCATCCGCCCATCGGTACAGCACGGCATGCGCTTCAAGAAGACGGCGTTGCCGTTGTGGAAGACGGCGCCGGCCACGACCGAGCACAATCGCCCGATCGGGCAATTGCGCTGGAGCCCGGTGCCGATCCCGAAGGAGAAGCTCACCTTCCTGAGCGGCATGCGCACCATGACCACGGCCGGCGACGTCAACACCCAGGCCGGCATGGCCGCGCACATCTATCTCGTCACCGCCTCGATGGAGGACGACTATTTCTACAACGCCGACGGCGAGCTGCTGATCGTGCCCCAGCAGAGCTCGCTGCGCTTCTGCACCGAGTTCGGCAGGATCGAGGCGGAGCCCGGCGAGATCTGCATCATCCCCCGCGGCGTGAAGTTCAAGGTCGAGCTGGTGGATGGACCCGCGCGCGGCTACGTGTGCGAGAACTACGGCGCCAAGTTCACGCTGCCCGACCGCGGGCCGATCGGCGCCAACTGCCTCGCCAACGCGCGCGACTTCAAGACGCCGGTCGCCGCCTTCGAGGACAAGGAGCAGAAATCCCGCCTCACCGTGAAGTGGTGCGGCGGCTTCCATGTCGCCGAGATCGGCCACTCGCCGCTCGACGTGGTCGCGTGGCACGGCAACTACGCGCCCTACAAATACAATCTGCGGCACTACTCACCGGTCGGCGCGATCCTGTTCGACCATCCCGATCCGTCGATCTTCACGGTGCTGACCGCGCCATCGGAGACGGCCGGCACCGCCAACATCGACTTCGTGATCTTCCCCGAGCGCTGGTCGGTGGCGGAGCACTCGTTCCGGCCCCCGTGGTACCACATGAACATCATGTCGGAGTTCATGGGCCTGATCTACGGCGTCTACGACGCCAAGCCCGAGGGCTTCACGCCCGGCGGCGTATCGCTGCACAACTGCATGCTGCCGCACGGGCCGGACAAGGCGGCCTACGACCACGCCACCAAGATCGAGTTGAAGCCCGTCAAGCTGACCAACACGCTGGCGTTCATGTTCGAGACGCGCTTTCCCCAGCACCTGACCAAGTTCGCAGCCGAGCTCGAAACGCTGCAGGAGGACTACGCGGAATGCTGGGCGCCGCTCGAGAAACGGTTCACCGGAGCCAAATGAGGTGGACGCGTCACGCGCGTCCTTTTGTACCGATCATGATGCCGTCCAGGGCATGCTCGGAGATCTGCCACCAGGGTACCTGCTCCTTGCGGAAGGCACTGGCGGACTCGAACGCCTTCTTGAATTGCGGGTCCTTGGCGGCTGTCTCGGCGAAGTATTCGCTCGCGGCCTTGTAGCAGGCGTCAAGCACGGGCGGCGAGAAGGGCCTCAGCACGGCGCCGGCGGCCACCAGCCGCTTGAGGGCCGGCGGATTGACCGCATCGTACTTGGCGAGCATCCACATGTTGGCTGCGTCGCAGGCTCGCGTCACGATGGCCTGGTAGGACTTCGGCAGCGCGTTCCACTTGTCGAGATTGATGACCATATGCACCATGCCGCCGCTTTCCCACCAGCACGGGTAGTGGTTGAATTTGGCCACGCGCACCAGCCCGAGCTTGTCGTCGTCGTGCGGGCAGATGAACTCGGCGGCATCGATGGTGCCGTTCTCGAGTGCGGCGTAGACGTCGGCATGGGCCAGATGGTGGGGCACCGCGCCGACCCGGGCGAGGATCGGCCCGCCGAGCGCGCCGACGCGGATGCGCAAACCCTTGAGGTCATCCAGCGTATTGATCTCTTTCTTGAACCATGCGCCCATCTGCGCGCCCGTGAGGCCAGCCGGAATGCCGTGCACGTTGAGCTTCTTGAGAGAGGCATTGACGATCTCGCCCCCGCCCCCGAAGGTCCACCAGGACAGCTGGTGGCGGGCGTTGAGGCCGAAGGGCAGGCCGCTGCCGAGACCGAGGCTGGCGTCCTTGTTGGCGTAGAAGAAGAGCGGCGTATGCGCACATTCGACCGCCCCGCTGGTGACCGCGTCGAGCGCCTGCCGGCTGGGGGTGAGCTCGCCGGCGGCGTGAGCCTGGATCTGGAATTTGCCGTCGGTGGCCTCGGCGACGTACCGGCACAGGATCTGCGCGGTGCCGTAGATGGTGTCGATCGATTTCGGGAAGCTGGAGGTCATGCGCCACTTGATTTCGGGCGCCGACTGGGCGATGGCCGGGGCGGCGACCGCGGGAGCGACCAGCGCAGCCACAGCACCCCGCCGCAGAAACTCCCTCCGCTTCACAGCCTTCGCCTCCTCCCAACCCTTTCGCAGTAGCTTAGCTGACATGTCGGGATCATGAAACTCGCTACTTTTCGCAATGGTACACGGGATGGCGCGCTGGTCGTGGTTTCCCGGGACTTGACCAAGGCGGTAGCCGCCGAATCGGCCATCGCCGGCCTGCGCACAAGCTCGACGGCGGGCGGCCCGGCAGGCCGATCGTCGAGGGCGGCGCCGGCTACATCTGCCTGGCCGAGGTGCGCACGGTGGAGATCATCCTCGAAGGCAAACCCAGGACGCCCTTCCTCCAATTCGGCGACCGGGTACGCATCGAGATGCTGGACGAGGCCGGCCGCTCGATCTTCGGCGCCATCGAGCAGCAAGTGGTACGGTATGACCAATAGAACTCAGGGCGTTGTCATCCCGGAATTCGCGCCAGCGAATATCCGGGACCAAGAGGCCGCTTGCAGATCGCCCTGGGTCCCGGCTCTCGGGCTGATGCCCTCGGCCGGGATGACAACCATAGCCCCCACCTGGGAGAAATGCTGACATGTCGAAAAGCTTCGCGTCCGCCGGCGATCTGGCCGAGAAGAAGATTACGTTCGCCGAGATCGGGCGCGATCTTTACGCCTTCACGGCGGAAGGCGACCCCAACAGCGGCGTCATCGTCGGCGACGACGGCGTCATCGTCATCGACGCGCAGGCGACGCCGGTGATGGCGCAGCTCGTCATCGATCGCGTGCGGCAGGTCACGGACAAGCCGATCAAGTACGTCGTGCTCTCGCACTATCATGCCGTGCGCGTGCTCGGCGCGTCGGGCTACAAGGCGCAGGAGATCCTGGCGTCCGACACCTGCCGCGCCATGATCGCCGAGCGCGGCCAGGAGGACTGGGAGTCCGAATTCGCCCGCTTCCCACGTCTGTTCCGCTCAGCCGAGACCATCCCCGGTCTCACCTGGCCGACCGTCACCTTCAAGCGCAGCATGACGCTCTACCTCGGCAAGCGCCGCGTCGAGCTCAGGCACATCGGCCGCGCCCACACCGCCGGCGACATCGTCGCCTACGTGCCGGACGCCAACGTGGTGTTCTCGGGCGACATCGTCGAATACAAGTCGGCCTGCTACTGCGGGGACGCGCACTTCACCGACTGGCCGGCCACGCTCGGTCGCCTCGACGGCGTCAAGGCAGACGCGCTGGTGCCGGGCCGCGGCGACGCGCTGGTCGGCCGGGACACAGTGGCCGAGGGCATTGCCCTCACGCGTGACTTCCTGCGCGACCTCTACGAGCCGATGAAGCGGGGCGTTGCCCGCGGCGCGCCCCTGAAGGCGTGCTTCGACGAGGCGACCGCTGCCATGCGCCCGAAGTACGGCGCCTGGCCGATCTTCGAGCACTGCCAGCCGTTCAACGTGGCGCGCGCCTACGACGAGGCCCAGGGCATCGACACGCCGCGCATCTGGACGGCCGAGCGCGACCGCGCCATGTGGGCCGCGCTGCAGGGGTAGGGACGGGATCAGCGTTTGGGTCGTGGCGGTCGGCGGGCGAGAGCCTTGCGCACGATTTCCGGCTCCAACGCGATGACGCGGAGATAGGCTTTGGCGGCGGCGTCCGGCTCCTTGCGCCTTTGCTCCCAATCGCGCAGCGTGCCGATCGGGATGTGGAACTGCGCCGCAAAGTCCTCCTGGCTGAGCTTGAGGCGACGGCGGATCAACCACGCCTGTGGCACGCGCGGAGCGGCTGCCCATTCCTCTTCGGTCATGGGCCGCGCATCGGGATCGGCCATCGCGGCAGCGTGGCGCTCTGCCGACGTTATGGCGTCGAGCCTGCTCCAACCGATCTTGGGTTTCTTCCTAACTGTCGCCTTCATGGGCCACATGAAGCAGTCGGTCGTTGGCCATCCCGAGAAGAATGCATCGCTCCTCTCCGTAGTTCTCTCGGGTGTCTGCGCGTCCAACAGCGTTTGGGTCGTTGAACGCAAGCCGCGCAGTATCGAAACTGACGCCATGACTGGCCAGATTCGCCGCGGCCTTCCCGTCGTCCCACTCGAACTCGTCGTCGCGCATGATACTACGGCTTCGCCGTATATGGCAATCCCGGGAGGATACGAGAAGCGCTACGGTTCCGCACCTGCGAAGCGCGGGCTGGAACGGGCGAGCGTTGCTGTGTAGGGTCATGCCCGCCTGATTGCGAGGGAGAGCTGCCCCCATGCCCATGCCCACACGCGCCAACGAGCGGGTTGCCTGGTTCAACGGCGCGTTCATGCCGGAAAGCCAGGTGCGTATCCCGTTTCGCGATTCGAGCTGGGTCTACGGCGACGGCGGCTTCGACATGACGCGCAGCTTCGGCCATCGCCTGTTCAAGGTGAAGGAGCACGTCGACCGGCTCTATCGCTCGCTCAAGTATCTGCGCATCGATCCCGGTTTCGGGCCGGCCAAGATGTGCGCGCTGAGCGAGGAGCTGTTCGAGCGCAACCGCCACCTGCTCGGCCCCGACGACGACTACTGGCTCGGCCAGCGCATCAGTCGCGGCGTCAAGCAGACCGACGGCGACAACCTCGACTATCACGGCCCCAACATCGTGCTCGAATGCTCGCCGTTGCCGTTCGTCCAGCGCGCCAAGCTGTTCAAGGATGGCATCAAGGTGGTGATCCCCTCGCACCGCCGCGTGCCGCCGGACTCGCTCACGCCGCGTGCCAAGACGCACAACTATCTGAACCTGATCGTCGCCAACCAGGAGGTCCAGAGCATCGATCCCGAGGCCTGGGCGCTGCTGCTCGACGTCAACGGCAACCTGTGCGAGGGCATGGGCTCCAACATCTTCACGGTGCGCGACGGCGAGATCCTCACGCCGCGCGAAAAATTCGTGCTGCCGGGCGTGAGCCGCTAGACCGTGATCGATCTCGCGCGCGCCGACGACCTCGCGGTGCGCGAGGCCGACATCGATCTCTACGACGCCTACAACGCCGACGAGGTGTTCCTCACCTCGACGTCGCTGTGCATCTGCCCGGTGACGCGGGTGAACGGCATCGAGATCGGCCCCAAGGGGCAGGTGTGGGGGCCCGTGACCAAGCGCCTCGCCGAGGCCTATCAGCGCTTCGTCGACCACGACTTCGTGGGCCAGTACCTCAAGCGCTACACCGAGGGGATGGAGGCGCGGGCGTTCTGAGGGTGTGTGCCCAGAGGCGGTCGAGGGTGACGTCCCAGTGCTGGAAGGCATCATCGAGCGAGACGCCTTCACCGCGCTGGACTGCGGCACGGGATTCATAGGAATTGCATACTTGACACAGCCGGCTAGAATGCGCTCGGCATGCAAAGGACAGGCCGGCGTTAGCTTGAGCGGGGTTTCCCCTCGACGCGAACAAATCGTCTTAGCCCTCGCGCGGGAGCTGCATTGGAGGATGGAGAAGGCTGATCCCACAGACCAGTCGGAATGGGACAGTTTATCGGCTCAACAGCAGGGTTTCTATACTCGCTGTGTTGAGCATCTGTTGCTTCAAGAAGGGTTGCTTCGGGCGTGGTTGAATTGAGCCTTCGACCGGCAACAATCCTGTAGATTGGCGCGCCAAGATTAGCGAAGAGGCGGAGCCGGACGACGTGGTAGTCCCAGTTTTCATTAATCTGCTCCTCCAATCCGATCTCATGTAGATCGGCGTCTGGGTTGGGGGCTGGAGGATTGAGGTGTCCGCCAATGTAATAGCGGCGCCATCCGAAAAAATCGCCTATTATGAAGTGGGGCAGCAGCGGGATGAAGTTATTAATGCCAAGCTCCGCCGCAATGTACGCATGGGCGATCTTCGCCAAGGTAACACATAATGCCTTGGCATCGAGCGAGGACGTTGCGAACTCATGTAAGCCGTACTTGCGAGCCAGTAACGGGCTATCGATCTCAGTGAGAAATCGACACCACACGGTCTCTTCCATCTTCATTGGCAAGCCGGTCAGTACGGAAGGAGCATCGTAGGCGGTGAGCAATACGCTGATTGGGTAGTCCGCGATTGCAACCATCATCTTTCTGTTCGGCGTGACACTGGTGTCGAACAGGGGCAGTGCGCCGGGTCGATCTTTCGGGCGTTTGGTTTCTAGTTTGAGATATGTGCGCGAACCCAAGAGCATGCCCCTCAGCAATTTCGTTTCCCAAGGGTTGATGGCTCGTTCACATCTCCGGCACGATGCCTGAGGTAGTTCGAGGCCGCCGCTTATGCCTTCGGGAATGATGTGCTCGGTCGCCAAGAATCTTGCGCTGTCTGGGGCATATTTGGTTGATCCACAGTAGATGCAGCGCCCGACTGGATCATAGACCTTGCGCAAGGTATTCTGAGTCATGGTCAGGACCCCAATGCAAGACGGCGATCAGCAATACAGCGAACAAGAGACGGTGCGACGCCGCGATGAGTGGCTGCGCCGCTCACTCAACACACTGCCGAAGCCGCACAAAGATATGGTGGCGGAGCGCAAGGCTAAGCGCGACACGAAGGATCGGCCGAAGCGCTATCGATCAGCGCGTCTTCTTCACCGGAATCGGAGCGGGAATCAACGCCGCGCCGAAGTCCAGCTCGACCTGGTAATCACCTGCGGACGCTGGCCCTTGCTGATCTTAGATCCGCACTCTGCGCGCTGACAGACCCAAGCACCCTCGGCCTCCTGCCACAACATTGGCCGCGGCGGAAACGTGCACTGGCACAGGTGATAGCCAAGTGTCTTGGCTAGTTCTGCATCGCTGCGCAGGAGACCTTCCTCGGCCTCCTTGACTGTGCTCTCGATAGCCTCTCGGTCGGAGCCTTTCGGCAGAAGGGCATACGCAGATTTGAAAAGGTCGATCACGCCCTTGCCGGCGATGGCGAACTCGGAGATGTCTTTCAGGGCCATGAGTTCTAATCCTTCAAATGATCCGCCGGAGCATGCGCTTGTCGCTGCAGGGTTCGCGGCGCGAGTCGCGAATGAGTATAGCGCTCAGGGAATGAGCGTTTCGGACTTGTTCACGGATTTCGTAGGGCTCGTTTCCGCACGCGACAAGAATCTAAGCGCGGAATGCCTGCTGGCCCTTGAGGACGCCGTCATCGCTGCGTGGTCGGCTGGAGTGAGCACGATGGTCATTGCCGCATCATAGCACAATTGCAGTCTCACCCGACAAGGCGGGTGGTTCTGGTTCGGCCGGATGCTCGCAACGAATCGATGGCAGGCAATCATCGAATGACAGTCCGATTGGTTTTGGTTCGATCGGCACGCTAAACTTCTGACAATCGAAGGGTTGAACCGGATCGCGGACACATGACCGACGTGCGGCGAATAGCGTTTCCGCATCGGCGCTCCCCCGACCAGGATCGGGCGGGGCCCGCGCACCACCCCGTCGTCATCGTCGGGGCGGGGCCGGTGGGGCTGGTGGCGGCGCTCGATCTGGCGAAGAAAGGCCACCGCAGCGTCGTCATCGACAAGAAGAGCAACCTGTCCGACGGCTCCCGCGCGATTTGCTGGTCGAAGCGCACGCTCGAGATCATGGACCGGCTGGGGGTAGCGCTGCCGCTGGTCGACAAGGGCGTCACCTGGAAGGCCGGCAAGCTGTTCAACGGCACGCGCGAGGTCTACGCGTTCGACCTGCTGCCCGAGGCCGGCCACCGCATGCCGGCCTTCATCAACCTGCAGCAGTACTATTTCGAGCATCACTGCATCGAGGCGGCGGCCGCCACGGGCCTGATCGATCTGCGCTGGCAGGAGGAGGTGGCCGGCATCGAGCGCACCGGCGACGGCGTGCTGCTCACGATCGCCACGCCCGAGGGCTCCTATCGGCTCCTCGCCGACTGGGTGATCGGCGCCGACGGCGCGCGCTCCAGCGTGCGCCGGCTGATGGGGCTCGGCTTCGAGGGCCGCGTGTTCCAGGACCAGTTCCTGATCTGCGACATCAAGATGAGGATGCAGCGCCCCGTCGAGCGCTGGTTCTGGTTCGATCCGCCGTTCAACCGCGGCCGCTCGGCGCTGCTGCACAAGCAGGCCGACGATGTGTGGCGGCTCGATTTCCAGGTCGGCGACGAGGCCGATCGCGACGAGGAGATGAAGCCGGAGAACGTGGCGCGGCGCGTGCGCGCCATGCTGGGCGAGGATATCGACTTCACGTTCGAGTGGATCAGCCTCTACCGCTTCCAATCGCGCCGGCTCGCGCGCTTCCGGCACGGCCGGGTGATTTTTGCGGGCGATGCGGCGCACCAGATGTCGCCGTTCGGCGCGCGCGGCGGCAACAGCGGCGTGCAGGACGCCGACAACCTCGGCTGGAAGCTCGATCTCGTGCTGCGCGGGCTCGCGCCCGAGGCGCTGCTCGACAGCTACGATGCCGAGCGTGTGCTCGCCGCGGACGAGAACCTGCTGAACACAACGCGCTCCACCGATTTCCTCGCACCCAAGACTGCAATCAGCCGGGCGTTTCGCGACGGCGTGCTCGCGCTCGCCGAGACCGAGCCGTTCGCGCGGCGGCTCGTCAACTCGGGGCGGCTCTCGGTGGCGACCAGCTATGCCGGCTCGCCGCTGAACGGCCCGGACGGCTTTGCTGCCGGCGAGTGCCCGGCGACCCGCCCCGGTGCGGCGGCGCTCGATGCGCCGCTCGACGGCGGCTGGCTGCTGAACGAGGTCGGCAACGGCTTCGCCGGTGTCTGGTTCGACCGCGACGGGCGCGTGCCGGACGAGGTCGCGCAGGCGCAGGCCACCCTCACGCAAGGCCAGCTGCCCGTTAACCAACCCGTTGTTGTTTCACGTGAAACAACGTGCGCCCGCTACGGTGCCGCGCACGCGCCGGCGTTCTACCTCTTCCGCCCCGACCAGCACGTGGCCGCGCGCTGGCGGCAGCCGTCGGCCGGCGCTATCGCCGAGGCCGTCCGGCGCGCCTCCGGGCGATGAGCCGTCACGCCGGCGTCGGATGCCACCAGCGGCCGGCGATGACGACGCCGTCGGCGTCGATCTTGCGGTTCCCGGTCAGATGCTCGCCGACCACGTCCACATAGTCGAAGGCGCCCTCCTTGATCGAGAGGAGGGTGGCGTCGCCGACGCTGCCGGGCTTGAGGCTGCCGAGCTCGGGACGCCTCAGCGCCATGGCTGCATTGAGGGTGGTGGCGGCGATCACATCGGCGAGCGGCATGCCGAGGCACAGGAATTTCGACAACGTCGTCACCTGGTCGAACGCCGGGCCGTTGATGCACAGTTTGTGCACGTCGGAGGAGATGGTGTCGGGCAGGAAGCCGTTGGCCAGCATGGCGCGTGCGGTCTTGAAGGCGAACGAACCCTTGCCGTGGCCGATGTCGAATTTGACGCCGCGTTTCCTCGCCTCCAGGACCTCTCGCTTGACCGTGCCTTGCTGCGTCGCCGGCGTGTTCGGGAACGGCCGGAAGGCGTGGGTGAGCACATCGCCCGGTCGCAGCCGCGCGAGCACGTCCTCGTAGCTCGGTGGCGGGTGATCGATGTGGCACATCAGAGGCATGCCCGCCTCGTTGGCAACCTCCAGCGCGATGTCGAGCGGCACGATGCCCGAGTTGCCCGACGCGGTGCGCCCGACGCGCACCTTGATGCCGACGATGACGTCGCGATTGGCGTTGGCGACTTCGACGGCGCTGAGCGGGTCCATCAGGCGGATCTCCTCGCTCTCGCCCACCATCACGCGGTCGGAGAACGCGTAGATGCCGGCGTGCGACACGTGCAGGTAGGCCAGGATGCGCACCTGGCTCGGCTCGATCACATGCTTGCGGAAGCCGGCGAAGTTGCCGGGGCCGGCGCTGCCGGTGTCGACCGCGGTGGTGACGCCCGACGTGCGGCAGAACTCCTCCGCATCGATGCCGAGCGAGGTGCCACCCCAGTAGACGTGGGTGTGCAGGTCGATCAGGCCCGGCGTGACGATCTGGCCGGACACATCGCGGATGTCGGTGGCGGAAGTGCCCTGCAGCTTCGGGCCGACCTTGGCCACCTTGCCGCCCGAGAAGGCCACATCGGTGACGGCATCGAGCTTTTGCGAGGGATCGATCACCCGGCCGCCGCGCAAAATGAGGTCATAGCTCATGGGATCTCCTCGCTGATCGGCCGAGCCGGGTTGCACCGGACCAAACAGACCGCCGGCCGGGCCCCGCCGCAAGCGCGATTTGCGCACGGCTCCCCGGCGCGCGGACACAGCTGAAAAAGGGCCGCCCCACAGTGTCCGCACGCGCTGCCTCAGTCCCGACCCAACCGGCGATTATTCGTCCGATGAGGGCAGCGGCTGGCGTGTCGGAGGGCTGCTCGCAGTAGACCGGGGCGTATCATGCGCAAGTCAAATCCATGGATAGCGGGGGCTCTGGCGGGCGTTGTGGCGGGTTTCCTGTCGGCGTCGGCGGCCCATGCCCTGGAGGAGCAATCGGGCGAGACGCAGGCGATCCAGGCGTGCGAGCGGCGCCTCTGCACCCTGCTGCAGCAGAGGGACGCCAAGGGCGACGACCTCAAGTGCGCCCTGACCAAGACGTGGGCGAAGTCCACCATCAAGGAGGCCGACCAGGCATCGGTGCGATGGGGCTTCGGCGATGCGCGCTGCACGGTGCAGATCGATATCAGCCGGGCGCTGATCGCGGCGGCTTTGACCTCGGGCGGCAAGGAGCACAAGTTCTGGGTGCCGCCGCACACTGCCCATTGCATCGTCGAGGAGGGCGGCCAGGCGCGGGCGCTGACGGCGACGCTGGCGCCGAAGATCGTGTTCAAGGACGGCAAGGCCGAGAGGATCTGGATCAATCTGACCAGCATCGAAGGCCCGGCCGCCATCAAGGGCACGCTGCTGACGGCGGCGGCGCTGACCGACAAGGTCGGGATATTCCAGCGGCCGATGCTCAAATCCGTCAACCGGTTCATCCACAAGCATTGCCCGAGCAAATATCCCCTGCCGCAGGCGCCGACCGCGAGGAAGGCTGGCTGACGCAAACGTGGCAGGCTCGGCAGTCGGTAGTGGGTCAGTTTGAATTCGGTGCGGCCTCGACGCCTCGTTAAACCGGGGCCGCTCAGGTAAACCGCTCCCACGCGGATTGCCGCGAGATACCCAACGCAGCTCCAATTTGGGCCCAACTCACCTCCCGAGACCGCAGAAGCTCGACTACCCATTGGAGTTGATTGCCCTTGCCTTGCAGCGTCTCCTCGATCGGTTGAAGGCGCTCCAGCAAACGCTTTGTCGGCAGCTTTTTGTCGGATGGGTATTTCGATTTGTCTGGAAAACGACCAGCGACGCACTCATTGCACACATCGACGCATTCACTGCAGATGAAAATGGCTGCGGGACCGGAAATCAACATCTTCACTTGATGCTGAGACTTGAAGCAGAAGGAGCAATAGCTTGTCTTTGCTTGCGCCGAGCCACCCGCCGCCTGTGCTGCCCCTCTGGCTGCTCTTGGCATTTCGACCTCCATGCGCGGTGTCAGGGTTATCCTGGCAGTCAGGTTAACCCTGACGGCATGGGTGTCAAGGCGATCGAAGGGGTGCTGAAGAGCCCGAGTTCAGGCCCATCGCCCGACCGTCGCTCCGCTTGACACGCTGCAGGGCGTTGTCTATGTCAAGCCCGGTCGTTGGCACTCTTTTCTATGAAGTGCTAACAGCGACCGCCACCAACCCCGCTTACCGGGCTCAGCGCTGTATAAACCCCTGAATCAGGAGAGTTTTCTTCCATGAAGTTCCGTCCGTTGCACGACCGCGTGGTCGTTCGCCGTGTGGAGAATGAGACCAAGACCGCCGGGGGCATCATCATCCCCGATACCGCCGCCGAGAAACCCCAGCAGGGCGAGATCATCGCGGTTGGGCCCGGCGCACGCGATGAGAGCGGCAAGGTCGTCCCCCTCGATTTGAGGCCGAAGGACAAGATCCTGTTCGGCAAGTGGTCCGGCACCGAGGTCAAGATCGATGGCCAGGAGCTGCTGATCATGAAGGAGAGCGACGTCATGGGGGTGCTGGAGAAGTAGCTCCCGCCCATCCCGCCATCACATGAGGCCACGTTTCGAAGTTTGAGGAGTTTCCCACTATGGCTGCCAAAGACGTCAAGTTCTCGACCGATGCCCGCGAGCGCATGCTGCGCGGCGTCGACATTCTCGCCAACGCCGTCAAGGTCACGCTCGGGCCCAAGGGCCGCAACGTCGTGATCGAGAAGTCTTTCGGCGCACCGCGCACGACCAAGGACGGCGTGACGGTGGCCAAGGAGATCGAGCTCGAGGACAAGTTCGAGAACATGGGCGCGCAGATGGTGCGTGAGGCGGCCCAGAAAACCAACGACGTTGCCGGCGACGGCACCACCACGGCCTGCGTGCTGGCCCAGGCGATCGTGCGCGAGGGTATGAAGTCGGTCGCGGCCGGCATGAACCCGATGGACCTGAAGCGCGGCATCGACAAGGCCGTGGCCCAGGTGGTCGAGGAGATCAAGAGGAAGTCCAAAAAAGTCAAGGACTCCGCCGAGGTCGCTCAGGTGGGCACCGTGGCCGCCAACGGCGAGAGGTCGATCGGCGACATGATCGCCAAGGCTATGCAAAGGGTCGGCAACGAGGGCGTCATCACGGTCGAGGAAGCCAAGAGCCTCGAGAGCGAGCTCGACGTGGTCGAGGGCATGCAGTTCGACCGCGGCTACCTCTCGCCCTACTTCATCACCAACGCCGAGAAGATGATCGCCGAGTTGGAGGAGCCCTACCTGCTCATCCACGAGAAGAAGCTCGGCAGCCTGCAGCCGCTGCTGCCGGTGCTGGAAGCCGTGGTGCAGACGGGCAAGCCGCTGCTGATCATCGCCGAGGAGGTCGAGGGTGAGGCGCTCGCAACCCTCGTGGTCAACAAGCTGCGCGGCGGCCTCAAGGTCGCGGCCGTGAAGGCGCCCGGCTTCGGCGATCGTCGCAAGGCCATGCTGGAAGACATCGCCGTGCTGACCAACGGCCAGGTGATCAGCGAGGACCTCGGCATCAAGCTCGAGAACGTCTCGCTCGATATGCTGGGCAAGGCCAAGCGGGTGCGCGTCGAGAAGGAGAACACCACCATCATCGACGGCGCCGGCAAGAAGAAGGAGATCGAGGGCCGCGTCAATCAGATCAAAGCGCAGATCGAGGAGACCACCTCCGACTACGACAAGGAGAAGCTCCAGGAGCGTCTCGCCAAGCTGGCCGGCGGCGTGGCTGTCATCAAGGTCGGCGGCGCCACGGAAGTCGAGGTGAAGGAGCGCAAGGACCGCGTCGACGACGCGCTCAATGCGACGCGCGCGGCGGTCGAGGAAGGCATCGTCGTCGGTGGCGGCGTGGCGCTCCTCAAGGCGGTCCAGGCGATCACCGTCAAGGGTGACAACGAGGACCAGGACGCCGGCATCAACATCGTCCGCAAGGCGCTGCAATCCCCAATCCGCCAGATCGCCGAGAACGCCGGCGTGGAAGGCTCGATCGTGGTCGGCAAGGTGACGGATGGCCGTGGTGCGGCGTTCGGCTACGATGCCCAGAAGGGCGAGTATGGCGACATGTTCGAGAAGGGCATCATCGATCCGGCCAAGGTCGTGCGTACGGCGCTACAGGATGCCGCATCGATCGCGGGCCTGATGATCACCACGGAAGCCGGTGTCGCCGAGGCGCCCAAGAAGAAAGAGGCGCATGCCCACGGCCATGGCGGCATGGGCGACATGGGCGGCATGGGCATGTAAAGCCCGCAACCTACCGGCAGGACGTATGCCACCCGCGAGCCGTTCGCGGGTGGCTTTTTGTTTGCGCGATCGGCGGCGCACGGCTTCGTTCAGCAGTCCTTAAGCATGGGCCGAGATCCCGTGGGCCACGCCGCACCCATCTGCGGGGCACTGGCAGAAATTAACGAGCCGGCAAGATTTCGAGACGAGGAATTGAGCTGGCGAAGCTGGCCATCCAGCCGGCGGCGCTGGCCGACGTGCGCGCTCGGCTCCGGTGCGAAGCCTGCCGAGCGCAGGCGCAACAGAGCAAGCCTCACACGGCCGGCCCATCCACGCGGAAAGAAGAACGGCACTTGCGATGCAATGCCTGGTGTTCGACGACAGGGGAGAGGTTTGGGATACCAACTCCCCGGGCCTTGCCAATGGCCTGAGGGCTTCGATCAGCGGCGACGCGCTGACCAGCTATGCCATCAAGAACCTGGGGTTCGTCGCGGTCAACGTGATCAACGAATCGGTGCGCGTGCGCTTGCGCCCCGCCGTCGTTTCGCAAGTCGCTCTGGGCGGGCTCTTCTACTGGCTGCATGATCAGCCGTTCCATCGCGTGATGCTATCGTTCCTCGATGGTGAGTGGACGCACGAGCTGATGCGGTCGCGCGAGGAGGCGATGGGGCGGCTGTTGGGGCGCGTGAAGATCAACTTGGATGACCGGCGCGGCGATTTCCTGCACAAGCCGCGACCGCTGCACGACTTGCCGGCTTCGAGCCCACTGCGTGCCATGCTCTACGCGTGGTCGGAATGCGAGGGCATATTCGATCCGGAGCGTCTGCGTCCGTTGCTGCAGCAGGCCCTCAGCGGCCGGTACATTCTGGTGCAATCGGACGCCAGCTCACCCACCTTGTGGGTCAAGGACGTCGGCCGCGGCTTCCAGCAGCATTCGACCTATTGGCTCTCGCGCACCAAAGGCTTGCGCGTGGAGGATCAGCCGGACCTCGCCTACGGCAAATGGGTCTCGGAGCTCTATCGACGGGTTGCCGTCACGCGCGAGCCGAGCCTCGAGGATGTCGACGCAGTCATCAGCTGGCCGCACCAGCCTCGCGTCAGCTATCGCTACCGGCGCCTGGTCGTACCGTTCCATGCCGACCGCAACTCAACGCTGCTGCTGAGCGCGACGGTCGCCGACCCCGACATCGACTTGCGCGTCAAAGCCAACTAGCCAGCTCTCGACATCGTCCAGCAGCTCGTCGGCGTGCATCCAGCCAAAGCAGCAGCGGCCGTTTCCCATCGAGGAATTGATGAGCTTGAGGTCCCACTCGCGGTGGGGATAGCCCAATCGGTCGATGATCCCGCCATCGGTGGCCTTCTGGATCACGATGCCCATGGAATGGTCGATCTTCCAGCGCGTGTACGCATAGACGCGTGAGATGCGCGGGATGATCATCGCCAGGTCGCGTCCGCGGTAGGAGGGATGATACCAGACTGCGCCGTTGATCAAGACGCGGCCGCGGATCGAATGCGCGATGCTCGCCGTCACCTCGCAGCGCTCGCCCTCGTTCTTCAGCCGCTCGGGCTCGTCGTAGAACAGGCGCAGGCTGACCGCGATGTCGTAGAGCGTGTCGCTCTCATCGACGTCGAAAAAGCGTGCAGCGTGCGTGGCAACCACCTCCCCCCGCGCGTTGCGGCCGAGCATGCAGAAGGCGCGGTCGGGAGCGAGCCCGCGCGGACAGGCCCGGTAGTCGTAGAGCGTGGTGAGGGGCTTCCAGGTGGCGCTATTCTTCTTGTTCACCTCCACCAGCTCCTCGAACGTGGCGAAGGACAGGAAGACGCCGCGCTGGCGCGCGGCCGTATCAGCTGCGAGGAAGAACCGGCCCAGGAGATCGACGGGACCGTGCTCGACCGTGATGTCGGTGATCAGACGGGGCTGGGCCGCTGGGACCGTCGGCGCAGGGGCCCTCGCCGTGCTCGCGCCGGCACTGGACCGTTCAACGGGTTGCTGTACGCTCATACGTTTCACACATCGCTTGGAGAGAAATTGGACAATGCTGCTCAGGAATGCCGCATATTGATACGGGCATTAACGAATTACAATTGTGTTCTTAGTGGATCGAGGCTGAAATCGATGCGCGCGACAGGTTGCACAGCCCAGGCCCAGGTGGACCAACGGTCCGGCCATCTTTGGCGGGCGGGGGGCGCGTGATGCCCACGCGCCGCCGCCTGCTGCAGATGCTGGGCGCAGTGTCGGCGATCGGCGCGGGCGGATGGGCGTTGCTGTCCGGCAGCCGCGCCAACGCTTACTACCAGGGGCCCGTATCGGACCATTTCGACGGGGTGCGGTTCTTCAATGCGAACGGTGCCGGACCGAAGGGGGCGGGCGCGTTCTTGAAGTGGCAGTTCGGCGAGCGCGGCGAGCCTTGGCCGGCGAGCTTTCCGAGCCCGTTTCCGCCGGACCGGCCACCGGCGCGCTTCGACGGCGACGGCGCGCGCATCGTCTACGTCGGCCACGCCTCGTTCCTGATCCAGACGCGGGGCCTGAACCTGCTCATCGATCCGGTGTGGGCCGAGCGCGTGAGCCCGCTGTCGTTTGCCGGGCCCAAGCGCGTGAATCCGCCCGGCATCGCCTTCGACGACCTGCCGCAGATCGATGCCGTGCTGATCACCCACAACCACTACGATCACATGGACGTGGATGCGGTCGGGCGGCTGTGGCAGCGCTTCCGCCCTCGCGTCATCACGCCGCTCGGCAACGACACGATCCTGCGGCGCAGCGTCCCCGGTCTGCTCGCAACCGCCGTGGATTGGGACCAGGCGGTCGACCTCGGCGACGGGAGCTTCGTGCACACCGAGCCGACGGCGCACTGGTCGGCGCGCGGCGCCGGCGACCGCATGCACGCCCTGTGGGCGAGCTTCGTGCTGGAAGCCGGAGGCCGCAAGATCTACTGCGTGGGGGACTCGGGGTTCGGCGACGGCGCCACCTTCGAGCGCGTGCGCCGGCGTCATCCGGGCCTGGCGCTCGCGCTGCTGCCGATCGGCGCCTACGAGCCGCGCTGGTTCATGCACACCAGCCACATGAACCCGGCGGAGGCGGTCGAGGCTTTGCGCTTGTCGGGCGCCCGGCAGGCGTTCGGGCACCACTGGGGCACGTTCCGCCTGACCAACGAAGGCGCCGCGCGGCCGCTCGAGGACCTCACCGCTGCGCGCGCCGCACGCGCCTTGCCGGCCGACCGCTTCCCGGCGCTGCGGCCGGGCGAGGTGCGGGTGGTGGTGTGAATGTCATCCCGGGAGCTGTCATCCCGGAATTCGCGCCAGCGAATATCCGGGACCCAGCGCAGGAAATTGCTTGGTGAGTTCTGGCGGCTGGGTCCCGGCTCTGCGCGCGTTGCGCTCCGGCCGGGATGACACCGTCACTTCTTGCAGCCGGCCAGCTGCTGCTCGCGCTTCTGCGCCTGGGCCTTCCAGCGATCCGGCGGCTGGGTGCCGCACCAGGCGAGGTGCGCCTGCCGGCTCGTGCTCCAATCGGCACCCGTGAAGCCGCACTTCCTGTGCTCGTTTTGCTGCTGCTGCTTGAGGGCCGTGTCGGCGTACCAGTTGCAGTTGGCGGCCTGGGCCAGCGCCTCCGGCGGTCCACTCAGCGCGAGGCCAAATGCGAGCAGCGCGGCGAGGGCAGCAATCCTGATCATCGCGGTCTTCCTGGCTGTACCACGCGCAAACTTAGGGGTGCGCACGCATCCTGCAAAGGACATTGCGGCAGCCCTGAGCCCATCCGGAACGCTGGCGCGCGCTTCATGCCCGGCGCGCCGGTATTGCCAGGTATTTCAGGCCGTTAGCCGGGCGGCGATCTGGCGCTCCAACGCGCGCAGCGCAGGTGACCAGCGGGCCGTCTTGGACGAGATCAGATTGGCCTGCGACCGAAGGATCACCCCGTCCTCCAGCACCTTGAGGCCGTTGGCGCGCAGCGTCGCTCCCGTGGTGGTGATGTCGACGACCAGCTCCGACAGCCCGGCCGCGGGAGCACCTTCGGTGGCGCCCAGGCTCTCGACGATGCGGTAGCCGGTCACGCCCTTCTGGGTGAAGAAGCGCCGCGTGAGGTTGAGGTACTTGGTGGCCACGCGCACGCGCCGGCCGTGCACGCGCCGGTAGGTCAGCGCCATCTCCTCCAGGTCCGACATGCGCCGCACGTCGATCCAGCAGGCGGGCACCGCGGTGACCACATCGGCGCGGCCGAAGCCGCACGGCGCCAGGAACGTCACGCGCTGCTCGCAGTCGGGAATCGCCTCGCGCACCAGGTCCTCGCCGGTGATGCCGAGGTGCGCCGCGCCCGTCTTGAGGAACTGCGCGATCTCGGAGGCGGACACGAAGTTGACCTCCACGTCCGCAAGCCCCTCGATCTCGCCCTTGTAGCCGCGCGCGGCGCCGGTCTTGGTCACCACCAGCCCGGCCTTGGCCAGCGCGTCGGCGCACTGCTCCATCAGGCGGCCCTTGGAGGGGAGCGCGAGGATCAGCTTGTCGCTCATGTGGCGCGCCCCTCCAGCATCGCCAGCAGGCGCTCGGTGTGGATGCACGAGCCGACCGCCGGCACGTCGCCGGGCGCGCCGACGTTGGCGAGCAGGCTGTCGTAGCGGCCGCCGCCTGCGACCGGACTTCTGGCGCCGAGCTGCGGCGCGACCAGCTCGAACACGAAGCCGGTGTAGTACTCGAGGTTGCGGCCGAACTCGGCGGAGAAGGCGGCGTTGGCCGTATCCACGCCGGCGGCCTGCAGCAGGTCGAGACGGCGGCTGAAGGCCGCGAGCGGCGCGGCGAGGTCGACCTTGTGCGGGCGGGTGAGCGCGGCGAGCCGCGCCGCCGCCTCGCGGGCGGGGGCGCGCACGGCCGTGTAGCTTTCGATCAGCGCCGCCTTGTCGGGGGCGAGTGGCGTCTCGCGCGCATCGGCGGCTTCGGCGATCAGCCGCTCGGCGATCTCGGCCGACGTGCGCGTGCCGATCAGCTCGACCCCGGTCTGGTCGAGATAGGCCTCGACCAGGCCCTGCGCCTCCAGCGGATTGCCCGGATCGAGGCGGTCGGCGATCGCGCGCGGCAGGCCCTGCACCTGCAGCGCCTCCGACGAGGTGAGGCGCGCCAGCTCGGCGCGGAAGGCCTCGGGCCGCCAGAACTGGTGGCGCAGCCGGCGGCGCCAGCGCTCAGGCATGGCGAGTGCATCGAGCAGCGCGGTGAACAGGCCGAGGTCGCCGATGCGCAGCTGCAGCTCGGCCAGGCCCGCCTCGCGCAGCGCCCCCACGATCAGCGCCAGCACGGAGGCGTCGGCCTCCTCGCGGTCGGCGGCGGCGAACGACTCGATGCCGGCCTGGCGGAACTCGCGCGGGTGGGCATGCGTCACCCCGCCCGGCTGAAAGCGGAACGCCGAGCCGTTGTAGCAGTAGCGCGCCGGCACGTTGCCGTCCGCGTGGCGCTCCAGATGCAGCCGGCAGGTCGGCACGGTGAGGTCGGGGCGCAGGCACAGCTCCTCGCCGTCGGGATCGGTGAAGACGTAGGTGCGCGCGCGCAGGCTCTCGCCGACCACGTCGAGGAACAGGCCGGCCGGCTGGATGATCGAGGGCGCCACGTGCTCGTAGCCGGCGGCCCTGAACACCGCCATCAGGCGCCGCGCCTGGGCCTCCAGGGCCTCGAATTTCTGTGCCGTCTCGGCGGTCATGGGTTGCCTCTATTGCAAACTGATCGTGGCCGGCCGATGCTTGCCGCCGCTTGCGAACTCACCCTGCGCGTGCGATTTTGAATGCCATGGCCGAATCCGTCGACCTCACTTTGCTCGCCAGGCTCGCCCAGGACAATCTGGTCGAGATCAAGGCTGCGCGACGGGAGATCGCAGACATTCGAACACTGGCCCTGCAGACGGCAGACCACGTGCGGAAAATGGAGCAGCGATTGGACGCTCGGATGGTCGGCGTCCGGGACGATCTCGAATTGTTGCTCAAGAGCGAGCTGATGGGCAGTCTGGCGCATTCCGAGACCAGGATGGAGAACCTGCTCCACGAGCGCCTCGCAACCATCGAAAAGGCCGACTAGTTCGGCAGGCCGAGGCCACCGTTCGGTTAGGTCAAACGAAGCGCCGACCCAGCGCTGGTTGACGCAATCGGGCTCGTGTTGGGTCATCGCTTCGCTCGACCCAACCTACGGTTTGTGCCGCGCGAGCAGGTCGCGGACGGCGGCCACGAGGTCGGCTTCGGGAACGGAGATTTGCGCGGGGCGGCCTTCGCGCCACTCTTTCGAGTCCTTGATGGTGGCCGAGGCCTTGGCGCCTTCGATCAGGTCCTTGATCTGCACCTCGCCCTTGGCGCGCTCGTCGCCGCCCTGGATGACGACGCAGGGCGCGCCGCGCTTGTCGGCGTATTTCATCTGCGCCTTCATGCCGGCAGTGCCGAGGTACATTTCCGCGCGGATGCCGGCCTGGCGCAGCGACTGCGCCATCTTCTGGAAGCGCGGCAGCTCGGCCTTGTCCATCACCAGCACCACCACGGGGCCGTCGGCCGCGGCCGGCTTGTCCTTGTTGATGGCGGCGAGGGCCGCCTGGAGGCGCGACACACCAATGGAGAAACCGGTGGCGGGGACCTTCTGGCCCGTGAAGCGCTCGACCAGACCGTCGTAGCGCCCGCCGCCGCCGACGGAACCGAAGCGGACGGTCTGGCCTTCTTCGTTCTTTACCTCTGTCGTGATTTCCGCCTCGAACACAGGACCGGTGTAATACTCCAGGCCGCGGACGACTGACGAGTCGATGCGAATCCGGCTGTCGTTGTATCCAGCGGCAGAGACAAGCTCCCAAATTGCGCGCAGCTCGGCTAACCCCTCCAATCCCAGCGACGATTTTGCGACTACTTGATAAACTCCCGCAAGGACGCCATCGACTAGTCCATTCTCCCGAGCCACTACCGCAACCCTTTGGCGGACTTCGATTGGGTACTCCGAGATTCGAGTATCGAAGGCCGTCTTAGAGATCGTACTGAGATCAAACATCACGAGAATTTGGTCGATTGCTCCATTACTGAGACCGGCGCCCCTTGTGAAATCCCCGCTCTCGTCTTTACGACCTGGCCCAAGCAGCAAGCGAACACCGTCGACGCCAAGCCGGTCGAACTTGTCGATGGCGCGCAGCACTGCGAGTCGTTTTGCGGCGTTCCCTTCGCCGGCGAGCCCGATGGAATCCATCACACCATCGAGTACTTTGCGATTGTTGACCTTGATCACGTAATCGCCGCGCTTGATGCCGAGCGCTTCCATCGTGTCGGCCGCCAGCATGCAAATCTCCGCATCGGCGGCGATGTTGTCGGTCCCCACGGTGTCGGCATCGAACTGGGTGAACTGGCGGAAGCGGCCCGGCCCCGGCTTCTCGTTGCGCCACACGGGCCCCACGGCGTAGCGGCGAAAGGGTTTGGGCAGGCGGTCGAAGTTCTCCGCCACGTAGCGCGCCAAGGGAGCGGTCAGGTCATAGCGCAGCGAGAGCCACTGCTCGTCCTCGTCCTGGAACGAGAACACGCCCTCGTTGGGCCGGTCCTGGTCGGGCAGGAATTTGCCCAGCGCGTCGGTGTACTCGATCGCCGGCGTCTCCAGCGGCTCGAAGCCGTAGGACTCGAACACCTGCCGGATCGTGGCCAGCATGCGGCTGGTCTCGCGCAGCTCGTCCGGAGACGTGTCGCGAAAGCCCTTGGGGAGCCGGGCCCCAGGACGCGCGTTGGAGCCGGAAGTCTTGGTCGGTTTGGTCATGGATTTCTGCGCTGCTCGAATGTGCGGCGCTTATAGCCGATCGGCCGGGGTCGGCAAAGGCGGTGTCAGACCCTCTGGGTCTGATACCGTGGCTCGCCCTCGAGGTCAGCGCAATGGTGTCAGACCCGGAGGGTCTGACACCGCCGCTAGCTCAGCTCGCGGATCTTGAAGTGCAGGCCGCCCTTGGGGGTGAGCGTGACGGTGGCGTTGATGCCGGGCGGCTCGGGGCCGACGTACTCGGGCCGGAAGCGGCGCAGCAGGATCGACAGGGCAAGCGTGTTCTCCACCTGGCTCATGGCGCCGCCGATGCAGGAGCGCTTGCCCCCGCCGAAGGGCAGATAGGTGTAGGGGATGCGCTTCTTGGCGGCATCGCCCAGCCAGCGCTCGGGCACGAACGCCTCGGGATCCGTCCAGTACTTGGCGCTGTGATGCACACCATAAGCAAACAGCGCCACCTTGTCGCCGACGCGGATCTCCTTGCCGTCGATGACGTCGGGCTTGTCGGCGACGCGGATCAGCATCCAGATCGGCGGATAGAGCCGCATGGTCTCTTGGATCACGGCCCGGGTGTAGGCGAGCGCCGAATAGTCGGCGGCCGTCGGCTCGCGGTCGCCGTAGGTGGCCTCGCCCTCGCGGCGGATGCGCTCGGCGGCCTCGGGATGCTTGGAGGTCAGATAGAGCGCCCAGGCGAGCGTCAACGCCGTGGTCTCGGTGCCGGCCCACAGGTACTGCTTGAGCTCGTCGACGGCCTGCTGCTGGTCGAACTCGGGGATGCTCGGGTCGGCGACGGCGGCCTCGATCATCTTGAGGAGGGTGCGCTCGCGCTGCTCGCGGGGATCGGCGGCGAACACCTCGGGCGGCACGCTCGCCCACGTCTCCATCGCCTTGGCCGCCGTCTCCTCCGTGATCTCGAACTCCTCGCCGGCCACCTTCTTCAGGCGGATCGCCTTGTGGTTCATCACGTCGGTGTAGGTCTTCACGCACTTGAATACGAAGTGCGGATTGAACGGCATGTCGCGGTCGAACAGCGCCTTGCAGATCATGTCGGCGGCGAGCGTCCAGGTCTGCTCGACCATCTCCACGCTCTCGCCGCTCTGGGAGAGCTGCTGCCAAGTCTCCATCTTGGTGCGGATGGCGGCGAGGAAGTAGGGGATGTACTCGGCGAACATATCGGGATGGAACGCCGGCTGCTGCGGCATGCGGATCTTCTGCCACAGCGCGCCGTCATGGGTGATCATCGACTTGCCGAAGATCGGCTTCAGGCCGTCGAAATACTTGATGTAGTCGTCGGCCTTGGCGACCAGCACGCGCTTGAAGTGCTCGGGCTCGGTCAGCAGCACGATGCGCTGGTTGGCCATGTTGACGGGGATGACGCCGCCGTAGCGCTCGGCCATCAGCATCAGGATGGTGAGCGGGTTGTTGGGGCCCTTGAGGAGCGGCGTCAGCTTGAACCAGACGGAGGATTCCTCGCCCAGCTGATCGACGTGGGAAACAGGTGCGGTCATCTCGACGTTGCTCGCTCGCAGTGGACCCGACGCCATCGGCGCCGGGCGTTGCCGCCAGCGCCGTCCTCCCCCATCTCCCCCCCGGATCGACCCGCCGGCGCCAGGGTTGTCCCGGCCGTCGGACCGTCGCGACTGGTAGCACTGGGGCGCGAAGTCTGTCCACATTCCGCGCCCGTCCGCGGCGATTTTACCCGCTCGGTGTGGCGTCGCGCAGCAAGGCGCTCAGGGACCCGGCGAGTACAGGCGGTCCAGCTGGTTAACCGTCGTCTGCAGCACCACGCCGCGGCCCTCCAGGCGGGCCTGGCCCGCAGCCACCAGCCGCAGCGCGGCGGGGTAAAGCCTGTGCTCGGCGGTCAGAATTCTGTCGGACAGCGAATCGGGCGTGTCGCCGGGGAGCACCGGCACCGCGGCCTGGGCGATGATCGGCCCGCCGTCGAGCTCGTCGGTGACGAAATGCACCGTGCAGCCCGAGATGCGCACGCCGGCCTCCAGCGCCTGCTCGTGGGGCTTCAAGCCCTTGAAGGCCGGCAGCAGGGAGGGATGAATGTTGAGCTGGCGGCCATGCCATCTCTGCACGAAAGTCGAGGACTGGATGCGCATGAAGCCTGCGAGCGCCACCAGCTCTGCACCAGCTTCGCTGAGTGCGGCGTGCACGGCCTCGTCGAATGCTTCGCGCGTCGCATAGGCCTTGTGGTCGATCGCCAAGGCGGGGAGCCCTTGCGCCTTGGCCCACACCAGCCCCGCCGCATCCGGTCGACTGGAGATGACCGTGGCGATCTCGGCCGGGTAGTCCGCAGCGCGCGCCGCCTCGACCAGCGCCATCATGTTGGAGCCGCGCCCCGAGATCAGGATGCCGACGCGCTTTTTCATGGCTTCGCAACCGAGCGATTCTGCGAGGCGTGCCAAACAGTCGCGATCTCGACCTGCTCTTGCTCGATTCGGTACCAGATCACCAGACGCGTCCTCGGTATCCAGATCTCCCACAGCTCTCGATTCTCGAGTCGGCGACCGGTACGGGGAAAGTGCGCGAGATGGCTCGATAGAAAATCCATGACGCGGATATGCAGCCGTTCGGCTGCATCCTCGGCTCCTGCGTCCTTCAGATAGGCAATTTGTGCCTCAAGACGCTCGACCGCCTCTGGCGATAAGACGACCTTCATCCTTTACGCGGCTTCGCGGCAGCCTCGAGCCGCTCTGCAAGCTCATCGAGCGACACGGTCTCTCCGCGAGCGATCTGCTCGAGCCCGCGTTCAAGGGATGCCCGCGCCTCCGGCGGCGCCTTATCGTAGAAGGCCTCGCCCGCCATCGACTGCGCGAAATACAGCAGGGCGTCGATCTGCTCATCTGTGAGCCTCTCGGCGACTGCGGTGAGTCTTTCGGTCTTGGTCATGGCGTGCAGCTTATCACGGCCCGGGATGCGGAAAATAGCATGTCGCCAGCAGCCAACTCACGCGTCGAACTCCAGCGCGCCCGAGTAACGCACGGCCTCGCCCTCGCCCTTGCCTTTGGCTGACGACTTGACGCCGCGGCCGGGCTCGACCTCACCGATGGCGGCCGGCGTCTCACCCGCCGCTCGAAGCGTTGCGAGCACCTCGTCCGCTTTTGCCTTCGCCGCGACCACGACCATGCCGATGCCGCAGTTGAAGGTGCGCAGCATCTCCGCGCCGTCGAGATTGCCGGCGCGCCGCAGCCAGCCGAACACCGGCGGCAACGTCCAGGCGGCGAGATCGACGTGCGCGGCCATCCCCGCCGGCAAGATGCGCGGCAGATTCTCCGAGAGCCCGCCGCCGGTGATGTGCGCCAGCCCTTTCACAGCCCCCGTCGCGCGGATCGCCTGCAGCACGGGCTGCACATAGATGCGGGTCGGCACCAGCAGGGCTTCGGCAAGCGAAACGCCTGAGGTGAACGGCGCCGGGGCGTCCCAGGCGAGCTTCTCCTCGACGACCAGCCGGCGCACCAGCGAATAGCCGTTCGAGTGCACGCCCGAGGACACGAGCCCGATCAGCACGTCGCCGGCTGCGATGTCCGGCCGCGGCAGGATCTCGCCCCGTTCCACCGCGCCGACTGCAAAGCCCGCGAGGTCATAGTCTTTCTCGGCGTAGAGGCCCGGCATCTCCGCGGTCTCGCCGCCGATCAGCGCGCAGCCGGCCTGCCGGCAGCCGTCGGCGATGCCGGCGATCACCGAGCGGGCGCTCTCCACGTCGAGCTTGCCGGTCGCGAAATAGTCGAGGAAGAACAGCGGCTCGGCCCCCTGCGCCAACAGGTCGTTGACGCACATGGCGACGAGGTCGATGCCGATGGTGCCGTGCCGCCCCGTGTCGATGGCGATCTTCAGCTTGGTGCCGACGCCGTCGTTGGCGGCGACCAGGATCGGGTCCTTGAAGCCGGCCGCCTTGAGGTCGAACAGGGCGCCGAAGCCGCCGAGGTCGGCATCCGCGCCGCTGCGCCGCGTCGCCCTGGCGAGCGGCTTGATGGCCTCGACCAGCGCGTTGCCGGCGTCGATGTCGACGCCCGACTCGCGGTAGGAGATGGGCGGGCGGTTGTGCTTGCGATCCGGCATGGGAATCTCGGCGGGCGCTCCCCATTTCTGCCCCAACGTCGAAGGAGTATGCGGGGCATAGCAGAGATGGGTGCGAATCGGTAGGGTCCGGAGCCCCACGGCGGTGGATGCCGGGGCGGCAGAAGGTCGGGGATGATCAGCACGAAAACGGCGCGTAGCGGCGCGGCAGCCCTGTGGATGGCTGTGGGCGTTGCGCTGGCAGCGGCGCTGCCGACCGGCGCGTTGGCGGCCGACGAGGTGTTCACGGTCGCCAACTATCCCGTCGAGGCGCGCGCCGACAACGCGGTTGCCGCCAAGGACAAGGCGCTCGCCGACGGACAGCAGGCGGCCTTCCGCTCCTTGTTGAAGCGGCTCGTGTCCGTCACGGCGTACGCGCGCATCAAGCGCCTGGACGGCATCAAGGCCGCCAACCTCGTCGAGGGCGTCAGCGTGCGCTCGGAGCGCAATTCTTCCACCGACTATATCGCCAGCCTCGATTTCTCGTTCCAGGCGAAGGCGGTGCGCGACTTGCTGCGGCGCGAGGGCATCCCCTACACGGACGAGCAGGCCCCGGCGCTGATCGTCATCCCGGTCTGGCGCGCGGGCGCCTCGCCGTCGGCAAGCGACGAAGCGGCATGGACCAATGTGTGGAAGAGCCTCGATCTGGGGCATGCGCTTACCCCGGTAAAGCTGCAGCCGCTCAAGAAGGACATCAAGGCCGAGAGCGTCAACGCGCTGGCTGGCGGCGACGGCAGCGCCATGCGCGCGCTGGTGGCGGCCTACGGCAGCGAGCTGGTGGTCGTGGCCGTCGCCGAGCCCGACCCGGCGGCCAAGCGGCTCAACGTCACCCTGGCCGGTCGCGACGCCGTCGGCGCGTTCACGCTGAAGCGCACCTACCGCGTCGACCAGGCGGATCCGGGCTACGCCAAGGAGCTGGCAGCCGTGGTCTCGCTCGGTGTCCTCGAAGGGCGCTGGAAGGCCATCAAGTCGGGCGCGGGCACGGCGGCCGGCAGCGCCGATCTGCAGATAGCGGTGGAATTTCGCGGCATGAGCGAATGGCAGGATATCAGCCGCAAGCTGGGCTCCACGCCGGGCGTGGCCGAGCTCGACGTGGCGGGGCTCTCGGCCCGCGGCGCCCGTGTCACCTTGCGCTATCCCGGGGGCGCGGAGGCGCTGGCGGATGGCCTGGCGCAGCAGGGTCTGATCTTGCGCAATGTCGGCGGCAATTGGGTGCTCAGTCTGCAATAGAGCGCTCGACTGGCGCGGGCGGCCGCGGTTAAGGTCACGATGCTGCAGAGTGCGCGACCCCTGCCCTAGGCTCTGCCCCCGCGCAGCCCGATCCGTTTACCGCGAGGTCTCGATCTCCGTTGATCATCAACATTCCCAACTTCATCACGCTCGCCCGCATCATCTCCGTCCCGGTGATCTTCTGGCTGTTGCTGTCGGGCCAGAGCAAATCGGCGTTCTTCGTGTTCCTGTGCGCCGGCGTCAGCGACGCGGTCGACGGCTACCTCGCCAAGCGCTTCAACTGGAGCACGGAGCTCGGGTCCTACCTCGATCCCCTCGCCGACAAGCTATTGATCGTCAGCATCTTCATCGCGCTGGGCGTGCGCAACGAGCTCCCGCTCTGGCTGGTCATCGCCGTGGTGAGCCGCGATATCCTGATCGTCGCGGCGGTGCTGCTCGCCTGGCTGCTGGATCAGCCGGTCAGGATCAAGCCGCTGGCGATCAGCAAGGCCAATACCGCGATGCAGATCGTGCTGGCCGCAACGGTGCTGGCCGACGCGGCCTTCAGCCTCGGCCTGGCGGATACCCGCTTGCTCCTCGTGTGGACGACGGGAGCATTGACGCTCCTTTCACTCGCCACCTATCTCAGGGCCTGGTTCATGCACATGACAGGCGAGGGGACGGCAACGGAAAAAAAGCCGAAGGCCTAGAGCGGGATCGCTTCCGCGCGAGCGCGCGAAACTCGGCCTATTGGTCACAGCGGCGCGTGCGATTTGGGGGTAAGCTGCGCGGCCAGAACGGGCGACGTGGAGAACCAGCGCCACGTGTGCAGATCGGAGCAAGCATCACATCATCCACCTCGTCGGGAGCATTCCCCTGCCCGACGCCGAGGCCGTGTTCCGTACCGTGTCGGGCGCTGTCGGGCGGCACCTGATCCGCCTCCCGGATGGCGAAACCGGCATTCGCAAGACCTGGATCAAATTCCTGCAGGACGTGCTGGCCGAAAATCCGGCGATCGAGGTCGCGAGCGACGTGCCGCCGTTCAAGTTCGTCCAATGGGACGGCAAGTTGATCCGGGAAATCCCACGCCTGCGGCTCAAGCCGGGTGCAGAGCCGGACTCCGCCAGCTTCAGGACCGGCTACGCCGACATGGCCATCGAATCCTGGAGCCTGTTCGATCGCCTGCAACGGGCGGGCGTGATCCCGGCGAACGTCAAGTTTCAAGTCAGCCTGCCGACACCGATCGCGCCGACCTACAACAACATGGTGCCGGCCGACCGCCAGGGACTGCTGCCCGCGCTGACGCGCCACTTCATCGGCGAGGTCGAGAGGATCGCCGAGGCGATACCCAACGATCGCCTCGCGCTGCAGTGGGACGTGTGCCAGGAAGTGCTCGCCTGGGAGGGCTACTACGACAAGGGTCCCGTCGACTTCCGCACCGAGACCACCGACGTGCTCAGAACGATCGGCGACGCCGTGCCGGCTGGCGTCGAGCTCGGCTACCACCTGTGCTATGGGAGCCCCGCTGACGAGCACCTGGTGCAGCCCAAGGACACCGGCATCATCGTCGAGATGACTAATGCCATCGTCGCTGCGGTCAAGCGGCCGATCCAGTTCTTCCATATGCCGGTACCCAAGGGGCGTACCGACGAGGGCTACTTCGCGCCGCTCGCGAAACTGGCGCTTCGTCCCGAGACGGAGCTCTATCTTGGCCTGATCCACCACGACGATGCAGCAGGCGATGCGGCGCGCCTCGCGACTGCCAGGCGGCATGCGCGCGTGGACGGCATCAGCACCGAGTGCGGCATGGCGCGCGGCGACCCCAACCGGCTTTCCGCGATGCTCGCCGCCCATGTCCGTGCCGCCGAGCTTCTCAGATGATCCGCGATATCTAGGGACAGGACATGCCCAAGCACCGAACGATCGACGTGCACGCCCACATCCTTGCCGAGGAGACGATGGCTCTCATGCGCAAGGAAGCGCCAAAGATTGGGCCGCGGATGGAGCGCATCGACGACGATTTCGCCGTACTCGAGGTGGCGGGAAACCCCTATCGGCCGTTTCCGCGCGGCGGCTGGGACATGCCCCGACGACTGAGCGACATGGACGCCGCCGGCATCGACGTGCAGGTCGTCTCCAACACACCGCAGACCTTCCTCTACAATCAGGACGCCGCGCTCACCGCGGCGCTCTCGGCCCTGCAGAACGACCAGATCGCCAAGGCCGTCGCCGCCAATCCCGAACGGCTCATGGGCATCGCGACCCTGCCGATGCAAGCCCCGGAGCTGGCCGCCGCCGAATTGCGCCGGGCCATGCGAACGCTCGGGCTCAGGGGCGCGCAGATCGGCTCCAACATCAATGGGCGCAATCTCGATGACGCGGCGCTGGAGCCGTTGTGGGCGGCGGCGAACGCGCTCGACGCCTTCATCATGGTGCATCCCACAGGGGTCGCCGGTGCAGAGCGGCTCAAGTCCTATTACCTCGTCAACCTGATCGGCAATCCGCTCGACACGACCATTGCGGCAGCGGCGTTGGTGTTCGGCGGGGTGATCGAGCGCTATCCGAGGATCAAATTCCTCATGGTCCACGGCGGCGGTTTCGTGCCCTACCAGGCTGGGCGCTTCAAGCACGGCTGGCAGGTCCGAGCCGAGCCGCGGGCAAAGCTGAAAACGCCGCCCGACGCCTCGCTGGACCAGCTCCTGTTCGACACCATCGTGCACGGGCGGCCAGCGCTGGAGTTTCTGGTATCGTCGTGCGGGGCAGGGCGCGTGCTGCTGGGGAGCGACTATCCCTTCGACATGGGGACGCTCGAGTGCGTGCGGCAGGTCGAGGCCCTGTCGATCGCGGAGGCGGACAAGGCAACGATCCTGGGCGGTGCGGCGATGGCGCTACTCGGTGCGGCATAGGTTGGCAAGCCAAGCGCAGACCCAGCGCTGGCTGTCGCGAAAAGCTGCGTTGGGTCATCGCTGACGCTCGACCCAACCTGCAAAGCCACGCGCTCAACTCCCCCCTTCCCGGAACACGCGCTCGCGGTTCGAGCGGATCATCGGTGCGGCGAGCACGACGAGGAGCACGGCCGTCAGCACCAGGAACGTGCAGCTGATCGGGCGCCGCACGAACACGCTCGGATCGCCCTGCGAGATGACGAGGGCACGCCTGAGGTTCTCCTCGATCAGCGGCCCAAGGATGAAGCCGAGCAGCAGTGGCGCCGGCTCGCAGTTCAGCCGATAGAGCAGGTAGCCGACGAAACCGAACACGGTCGCCACCAGGACGTCGAGCGCGCTGTTGTTGATGCTGTAGACGCCGATGGCGCAGATCAGCAGGATTGCCGGATAGAGAAAGCGGTAGGGCAGGGTGAGCAGCTTGGCCCACATGCCGACCAGCGGCAGGTTCAGGACCACCAGCATCAGGTTGCCGGTCCACATGCTGGCGACGAGGCCCCAGAACAGCTCGGGCTTGTCGCGCATCAGCTGGGGGCCCGGATGCAGCCCATGCATCATGAGCGCACCGATCATCAACGCCATCACGGCATTGGCCGGAAGCCCCAGCGTCAGCAGCGGGATGAAGGAGGTCTGCGCCGCGCCGTTGTTGGCGGCTTCCGGGCCGGCCACGCCCTCGATGGCTCCCTTGCCGAAACGCTCCGGCTCGCGCGAGATCCTTTTCTCCAGGGCATAGGCCGAAAACGACGCCAGCACCGGCCCGCCGCCCGGGAGCACCCCCAGCGCCGATCCCAACAGCGTGCCGCGGCAGGCCGGCGGCACCATCGCGCGCAGCTCGTGCGGCGCCGGCCAGAGGTTCTTGACGGCCTGCACATAGGCGCGCGCCGTGCCGGTGCGCTCCAGATTGAGGATGGTCTCGCCGATGCCGAAGATGCCCATGGCGATCACCGCAAAATCGATGCCGTCGCCGAACTGCGGGATGCCGAAGGTGAAGCGCGGCACGCTGGTGTTGACGTCGATGCCAATCACGCCGAGCAGCATTCCGACCAGGATCATGCCGATCGCCTTCACCACCGAGCCGTGGGCAAGGATCACCGCGCCGACCAGGCCAAACACCATCAACGAGAAATAGTCCGCGGGCCCGAACTGCAGCGCCACCTCGGCGAGCGAAGGTGCCGCGAGCGCGATGACAAGGGTGGCGAAGGTGCCGGCCATGAACGAGGCCAGTGCGGCGGTCGCCAAGGCGAGCCCCGCCTTGCCCTGGCGCGCCATCTGGTGCCCATCCATGGCCGTGACGACAGAGGAGGATTCGCCCGGCAGATTGACCAGGATGGCCGTGGTCGAGCCGCCGTATTGCGCGCCATAGTAGATGCCGGCCAGCATGATCAACGCCGCCTGCGGCTGCAGGCTGAAAGTGAAGGGCAGCAGGATCGAGATGGTGGCCACGGGCCCGAGGCCCGGCAGAACGCCGATCATCGTGCCGAGCAGCACGCCGAGGAAGCCGTAAAGCAAGTTCATCGGCGCGAGAGCGACCGAGAAGCCGAGACCGAGATTGGCCAGGACGTCCATGCATCGTCCCCGCTAAAACCGCAGAAACTTGATGGGCAGCCCCAGGCCGTTGAGGAATACAGCAGCCGTACACACGGTGAGGCCAATGGCCAGCAACGCGGTCTCCACCAAGCTGAATTCACGGTCGGCGAGCCGCGCCGCGACCACCAGCACGATGCCGGCCGCCAGCAGCCCGAGCCGGTCGATCAGGAGACCGAAGGCGAGCACACCGGCCAGGACGAAGACAAGGGGACGCCAGCCGATGGCGGCGATCTCGTCGCTCGCACTGAAGAAGGATCGCACAACCAGAACGACGCCGCTCAGCGTCAACCCGGCGCTGATGAGCATGGGAAAATACCCGGCACCCATGCGGGCCGCGGTGCCCAGCGCATAGCGCGACCCGTAGGCCATGGCAAAGCCGCCGAGAGCGATGAACAGCGCGCCGGTCAGCAGGTCGGTCGAAAGCCGAACCTTCATGTCGAGCCCCCCACCGCACCCAGATCGCGCCCCTCGGCGCCGAGCTGACGCCAGCTCATATCACTCCGGCTTGGCGCCCGTCTTCGTGATGACTTCGCTCCATTTCTTGGCATCGGCCGCAAGATAGGCCTTGAATTCCTCGGGCGACTTGTTGGTGGTGGCGATCACGCCGGCCTCGGCCATCCGCTCCTTGACCTTGGCGTCCGACAGCGCATGTACGAGCGCGGCGTGAACCTTGTCGATGATCGGCCGCGGCGTCCCTGCGGGCACCAGCACGCCTTGCCAGGAGCTGCTGACGTTTTCGGGGAAACCCTGCTCCAGCATGGTCGGCGCGTCCGGCAGGGCCGGCACGCGCTCCTTGGTGGTGACGCCCAGCGCCTTGAGGCGGCCGCCCTTCACGTGCTGGATGGCCGACGAGATGGTGGTAAACATCAGCTCGACGTGGCCGCCCATGACGTCGGTGACGGCCGGCCCCGCGCCGCCCTTGTAGGGCACGTGATTCATGTCGAGGCCTGCATTGAGGCGGAAGATCTCCATCTCCAGCCGATTGAGGCTGCCGCTGCCGGGTGAGGCAAAGTTGATCTTGCCCTGTCGTGCCTTGGCGTAGTCGACGAGCTCCTTGGCGGTGTTGGGCGGGAACTTGGGATTGGCGATCAGAATGCCCGGCGTATCGGCGACGATCGAAACCGGAATGAAGTCCTTCTCGGGCTTGACGGTGATGTCGGGAAACAGGCTCGGATTGATCGAGATGGTGCCGACGTTGCCGAGGAACAGCGTATAGCCGTCGGGCGCCGCACGGGCCGCCACGTCCATGCCGACGTTGCCGGCGGCGCCAGCGCGGTTCTCGATGACGATCTGCTGGCCAAGGAACTGCGACATGCCGGGTTGGATCAGCCGCGCAACGAAATCCGAGGCGCCGCCGGGCGCGAACGGCACGACCACGCGAATGGGCTGGTTCGGATAGGCGGCTTGCGCGTTCGCAGCGGCAGCCGCGAAGGCAGCGGCGAGCACGATAGCGAGCCTTGCAGCGAGCCTTCTGCCTGTGGTTGTCATCTGGTCCTCCCTATGGTGCACCGACTATTGTTGTCATTCCCTCACGCAGTCTTGCGCAGCTCACGCTCCAGCTCCTGCGGCTCGAGCGGCAGCGCAACGGCCGACCTGCGCTTGGCCGACAGGTCGAGCGCCTTGGTCAGCATCAGGTTGCGGTGCGCTTCCGCCGCGGTTGCTGCCGGCGTCGGCAGGCCCTGCGAGACACGGTTGAGCCAGGCGACTGTCTCGTCCGCCATAGGCCCGCGCAGCTCGCCCAGCGCCATGTCCCCCGGCGGGTAGGAGCCGAGAAAATCGACCAGCCGGCTCTTGTCGGGCGCGTAGCCCTCCTCCTGCGGCGCCGACACCGCCAGCACCATATCGCGATGCGTGTCGTCGATGGTCAGCACGCCGTGGGTGCCGTTGATGCCGACGTCGAGCGAGTAGACCGCGCCCGGCCAGGTCACGGGCAGCGCCCAGGAGATGTTGAGGTGGTAGACGCTGCCGTCCGAGAACATGATCATGCCGGCGGTGGCATCTATCCCGCCGTAGAGCGGCCCCAGCACCTTGTCGATCGAGCGGGCATAGCACTCGACCGGCGTCTTGCCCTCCATGTACCACATGACGATGTCGAGCGCGTGGGTGCCGGAGATCACCATCGGCGAGATGGTGGCGGGGTCGTCGGTGCGCTTGTAGTTGTCGATCGCGACCAGGCGGTTCATGAAGGCGCGGCTCGTCACCAGCGTCACGTCGCCGAGCGCGCCGGTGCGCACCTTCTCCTTGGCGGAGAGCCACTTGCGGCGGAACCGCTGGGTATAGCCCACCACGGCGTCGAGCTTGGCGTCGGTGATCGCCGCCAGCACGCGCGCGGACTGCGCGAGGTCGGTTGCCAGCGGTTTCTCGATCAGCATCGGCAGGCCGGCTTCGACCGCGGCCATGATGGGATCGACGTGCAGGTGCTCGTCGGTGGCGATGATGGCAGCCGTCACCTCCGGCCGGCGCAGCAGCTCGCGGTGGTCTTGCGTCACGAAGTCGGCGCCGATCTTGGAGGCGACCTCGCCGGCACGGTTGGGATTCCTCTCGGCGAGCCCGATCCACTCGACGGCGGGATGCCGCGCCGCCACCTCGCCGCGGAAGAGGCCGACCCGCCCACCGCCGACGATCGCCAGCCCGATGCCCTTCGCCTTGCGGGCCGTCATCGCCTCCCTCCCATCATGCTGCACATCCGGCTCAGGCGCGCAGCGCCGCGAACCCAACCATGCGACGCTTCCTTGGATGCGCCCCCTTCAGTCTCCTCATCCTGTCGCTCATCCTAGTACCAGCGGCAGTGCGAAGCCATCGTCGCGGGCGTCATCACGTGTGCTTCCCGCTCCTATCAAGAATGATGATTGCGCCGGTCACCTCCCAACGCAGCGCGTCGAGACCCGTTCTCGACGCTCTGGATATCGGCTCCTATACTTTGCGGCCTGGGCTGTGCCGGCCGACAGCATTTGCGTCGACCTCGCCTACGAGCAACGAGCATTCAGCGCCATTGCGCGCCGACCGAACTGCGCTACCGTAATGCGGGAGAAATGCCTGGCGCAGGTCCTGAATCGCGGGCGCATAGGCGCCCTACGGGGCTTGCTCGGAAAGACGCCCCCAGCCGCGAGTACTGCCGGTCGGAACTCCGATCGAGCTTAGAGGGACGACGGAGCAAGCCATGACCATCTCGATCGTCGCGCACGACGAGAAGACCGGGCGGGTGGGGCTGGCGGTGGCCAGCAAGTTCCTTGCCGTCGGCGCCCGCAACGCCTTCATCCGCACCGGCGTCGGCGCGGTCGCCAGCCAGGCCTTTTTCAATCCCTACTACGGCCCGCGCGGGCTCGCGCTACTGGCGGCCGGCGCCACCGCTGAGGATACGGTGCGGCTGCTCACGGCGGCCGACGAGGGGCGCGAGAGCCGGCAGGTCCATGTCATGGATCGCTGGGGCCGCTTCGCCGCCTTCACCGGCAGCCAGTGCGCGGAGTGGGGTGGCCACCTCATCAAGGCGACCTATTCGATCGCGGGCAACGTGCTGGTGGGACCCCAGGTGCTGGACGCCATGGCCGAAGCCTACGACGGCGAGCGGGCGACGCCGTTCGCGCGCCGGCTGCTGGCCGCGATGAAGGCCGGCGAGCGCGCCGGCGGCGACAAGCGCGGGCGCCAGTCGGCCTCGCTGCTGGTCCACGACGATCAGGACTATTCCTTGCTCGACCTGCGCGCCGACGACCACCCCGATCCGCTGGCCGAGCTCGAGCGCCTGGAGGTGATCGCCCGCCAGTCCTGGGTGCACGTGCGCCGGCTGCTGCCGAACCGCGTCGATCCCAACGGCCTGCTCGACCCCGCCCAGGTCGACGCCCGCATCGCCACCTCGATCGAGGAAGGCTACGAGTGATGGGTTGTCATCCCGGAATTCGCGCCAGCGAATATCCGGGACCCAGTGTCAAAGTCGACGATCGGAGCTGGGTCCCGGCTCTCCGCGCTAACGCACTCCGGCCGGGATGACGGTTCCGCGCTCCACATGCGGTGCCAGCATCAGGCCCCACACCAGCGCCAGCAGCAGGTAGAAATGCCGCCAGTGGTCGAAGTCGATCAGCAGGCCTTCCAGCGCATGGCTGATGAAGCAGGCGTACACGACGAGGAACAGCGGCTGCGTGGCGGTGCGCACAAAGGCGTGCCGCAGGCCGTGCACGGCGGTGGTCGCGATCAGCGCAATGAAGATCAGGCCGCCGAGCCAACCCGCGTTCAGGAACATCGCCAGATAGACGTTGTGCGGCTCCTCGTGGTGATAATGCGGCACGAACTGCTGCGCGCCGATGCCGAACGGGTTCTGGATGGCGAGGCCCGCGGCCTTCTCCTGGCCACCGAAGCGACCCTCGGGTCCCTCGTCGTAGCTGTGCGTCAGCGCCGCGCGCTCGGCGAACAGGTTGGAGACCTCCTCGAACTGCAGGGCGGCGAGGACGACCATGGCGAACGCCGTCAGACCCACCAGCGCCAAGACACCGACCTTGAGCCGCGCCCAATTGGTGCGCGCGGTCGCGATGTGGAGTACGCCGTAGAGGACGACGGCGATGCCGAGGTTCAGCCACGCGCCGCGCGAGAAGCTGAGCAGCACGGCAAGGCCGAGCACCAACAGCAGCGCCATCGGCCACATAGCTTTGCGCAGGGGGCCGGTCGCCAGCCGGCTCAGCGCGTACACGAAGGCCGGCACCAGGAACGGCCCGAACACGTTGGGGTCCTTGAACAGTCCCGTGGCGCGACCGTAGCGTGTCATCAGCTCGAATGCGCCGGGGACGAGATCGAAATAGCCGACGATGCCGGCGACAGCCGCGACGAGGGCCGCCCACAGGTAGGCATCGAGGATCAGACGGGCATGGGGGCCTGGCCGCTTCGCCACGAACGCCGCAAACACGAACGTCGCCACGTAGAGATAGAGGGAAACGGACGTGTGGGTGACGGCATTGCCGAGATCGACGGCGTTGATTGCGGCAATGAAAGCGCTGGCGGCCGCCACCAGCATCAGCGCCAGCAGGACGATCTGGGCGCGTGAGATGGCGACGAGGCCGATCACCGGCAGCAGCACGACCAGGCCCATGGTCAAGATGTCGACCGGCGCCGGCTCCGAGAACACCACGGCGCCCGCGACCACGGCGAGCCACACCAGCGCCAGCGCCAGCCCGTGCGTAGCGCTGCGGCGTGGTGCGGCCAGAGGCCCTGCGAGGAGCGCGGCGGGTTGCAGCGCGAGCGTGATCATTGGGTGCCGCTGCCTCAGTACGCGTTTTCGGTCTTGAGCAGGGCAAACGGCGTCTTCAGCAGGATGTAGAGGTCGAACAGCACCGACCAGTTCTCGATGTAGTGGAGGTCGTGCTCGACGCGCTTCTGGATCTTCTCGGGCGTATCGGTCTCGCCGCGCCAGCCGTTGATCTGCGCCCAGCCGGTGATCCCGGGCTTGACCTTGTGACGGGCGAAATAGCCGTCGACCACGTCGTGGTAGAGCTGGTCGGCGGCCTTGGCCTGCAGGGCGTGCGGGCGGGGGCCTACGAGCGAGAGCTCGCCCCTGAGCACATTGATGAGCTGCGGCAGCTCGTCGAGGCTGGTCTTGCGGATGAAGCGGCCGACGCGGGTGACGCGCGGGTCGTCCTTGGTCACGAGCTTCGCCGCGCCGGCGTCGGAGCGGTCGGTGTACATGGAGCGGAACTTGTAGACCTCGATCAGCTCGTTGTTGAAGCCGTAGCGCTTCTGGCGGAACAGCACGGGTCCCTTGCTGTCGAGCTTGATCGCCAGCGAGACGAGGCCCATCACCGGGGCGAGCGCGACCAGGGCCAGCGTGCCGACCGTCTTGTCGAACAGCCACTTGGCGATCACGTCCCAGTCGGCGATCGGTTTGTCGATGATGTCGATCAGCGGCACGCCGCCGACGAAGGAATAGGCGCGCGGGCGGAAGCGCAGCTGGGAGGCCTGGGCGGCAAGGCGGATGTCGACGGGGAGCACCCACAGCTTCTTGATCAGCTGCAGCACGCGCGTCTCGGCCGATACCGGCAGGGCGACGATCAGCATGTCGACGCGGGCGCGGCGGCAGTACTGCATCAGCGTCTCGAGGTTGCCCAGATTGGGATAACCGGCGATGGTCGCGCGCGCCCGGTCGATGCCACGGTCGTCGAACACGCCGCAGACGCGGATGTCGCTGTCGGGATCGGCGTCGAGCGCCTTCAGCAGGCTCTCGCAGGCGGGGCCGGTGCCGTAGACGACGGCGCGGCGGGTCAGGTGGCCCTTGGCGAGGCCCTGCCGGGTGAGGGCGGCGAGGCCGCCGCGACCGGCGATCAGGACGGCGGCACCGCTCGCGTACCACAGCGCCAGCCAGGCGCGGGAGAACTCGGGCGCGATCTTGAGGAAGAACACCGCGGTGAGCAGCAGACCGACCGTTGCGGTCCAGCCCATCAGCAGGCGCGGCAGCTGGCGATGTGCGGCCGAGAACGCCGCGATGTTGTAGAGCCCCAGCGCCTGGAAGATGCTGACGGCGGCGATGCCGGCAAGCGCCAGCGCGGCGGCGTACTGGCGGAAGAACTCGGCGACATAGACATGTGCCAGAACAAAGCCGAGCGCGAACAGAATCGAGAACTCGGCAAAGCGTACGAGGCCGACGAACACGCGCGAGGAGATGCGGCCGTTGGTATCGGCGGCAGCGAGCTTGGCCAGGGCTGCCGCGCCCTGAGCGGTCGGCAGGGGTGAAAGCCGCCGCCTGGAGCTCGGCGCCAGCATGCCGGCCTGGGCACGCGTCTTGCGCGGCTCGGGCGCAAGCACGTCCCACATGATCCCCGCGACCCCTGCCCCTTGACGCATATCCTTAAGCCTTGTGCTAAACTGATCTGATTAACGGCTCTCAAAGCATGTCCTATGCCAGGCGCCGGTCGCGGCGAGGTTCGTCGCGAGCTTGCCCGCCACGAACGACCTTAACCATGGCCCGCGGATCACACGGGCGACATCACGACGGTGAAGATTTGCGTTGCCAGCCGGCGCACAGCTCATCGACACTTCGCGCCCCGAGGAAGGCGCGCGCTATCCTGCGATGCAGGCTAGTTGTGGCCGGGCGGATTTGTTTCTGAAGGCGCGCCCTTGAGAGGGCGGTGGCACACGAGAAGACCGGCGCCGCCGACTTTCAAGATTCGCAGGCTGCGGCCGGGCGTCAGGTACCGACTTTTTCAAGGCGCCGCAAGCCGTCGCCGAGCTTGCGCTTGCTGTTGCCCATCGTCGCGCCGCGCCATCTGTCGACGACCGCTTCGATGAACGCGGTGTCGATGCCCCGCGAGGAGTCGATGCGCGCGGAGCTTGCCGATTCGCTCTTTGGCAGGAACTCGGCGGGCAGCTTGCTGAAGCGCAGGCGCGTCGGCAGCGCCACGCCCTCGCCGAACGCGAAGACCTCACGCGTGCCGAGCGACGGCACGAAGGCGAGAAGGCTGGCGGCGGCATCCGAGACCGCAAAGCGGATGATGGCCTGGTCCCGGTCGTTGGCCATGCGCATGGCAAAAAGGGTGCTGCACTGGGAGATGATGGTTGCGTCGAGGTCCGCCGGCCTCTGGGTCACCAGCCCGATAAAGACGCCGTACTTCCTGCCTTCCTTGGCGATGCGGGAAATGGCCTTGCGGGTGGGGCCGAAGCCGATGGTCCGGTCGGCCGGCGCATAGCGATGGGCCTCCTCGCACACGAACAGGAGCGGCACGGCGCCGTCGCTCCACAATCCGAACTCGAACGCCATGCGGCCCAGAACGGACACGACCGAGTCGACCACCTCGGCGGGGAAGCCGGCGAGCTGCATCACCGTCATCGGCTTGCCGTTGGCGGGCAGCCGGAAGAGGTGGCCGAGCACTTCGACGATGCCGTCGCCGCCGGCGTTGGCGTTGTCGAACATGAAGGCGTAGCGCGGGTCTTCCCGCACCGTCTCGATGCGGGTAATGAGCCGGCTGTAGCGTATCGCGGTGGACTGGTTCTCGAGCTTGCCCATCCGCTCGTCGATGAGTTGGATGAGGTCGGACAGGCGATATGGCACCGGTGTGTCCACCGTGTAGGCCGGTCCGCCGAACTCGGTTCGGCGCAGGGTGTTCCGCTCCCCGCTCCGCGCGCCGGCGAACATGCTCTTGGCCTGCGGAATGACCTGGGACAGGATCTCGACCTCCTCGTCGAGGCCCGGCCGCCCGCGAAAGAACACGTCGACCGTTTCTTCGAAATTGAAAAGCCAGAACGGCAATTTCAGATTCTTCGGGTTGACGATCTCCGCCCGGTCCCGGAAGGAGGGGCCGTATTCGTTGTGAGGATCGATCAGGAAGATCCTCAGCTCCGGCCTTGCCTCGAGGACCTGCCGCAGGATGACCGCGACGCCGCTCGACTTGCCGACGCCGGTCGTGCCGAATAGAGCGAAATGCTTGCACAGCATCTCGTCGACCTTGATGTAGGCGCCGACGGAGCTGTCCTGCTGCAGAGTCCCGATGTTGATCGTGTCGGCCCCGGACGTGTCGTACACGAGCCGCAGACCTGCATCGCCGAGCGGCGCCACTTTGTCTCCGACCGTGGGATATCCAGTGATCCCCCGCTGAAAGACAGGCCGGCCGCCTTCGGACTTCCTGATCTCGCCGAGGAGATCGACGCGGGCGGTGACCTGGCTGCCCGTCTCGCCTTCCCGCTTGGCGCTGCCCGCGACGTCGGTGACCACGCCGACGACCGTCGATTGCGGCCCATGGATCGCCAGGAACTTGCCGACCGAGACGCGGGCTTCTTCCGGCACATCGGACGGATCCAGCGCCGTCAGGCGGACGCTCGCCTGCGCGCCGCCGATGGAGACGACATGTCCGAGCAGGGCGAGAGGTGAGACAGAAGACAAAGGCATGTGGCGCCCAAACGCTGCGACGACGGTTCATCATTCAAGCCGCAACTTGTTAAAAAAGGTGCAGACAACGAAATGAAATCATTCACCTCCCGCGAACCCCGAGCCATGAGCGGCTCGTGTATCCGCTGATCGGGGGTAACCAACCCGTAAACGCGGCTACCGACTCGAGATTGGCTCAACAACCGGACGGCCACCACGTGTGGTCCGCCCCGGCAGCTCGAGACCCCTTACACCGGTGCCCGCAGCCGGTAGCCGACGCCGGTCTCGGTCATGAGGTATTGCGGGCGTTCGGGGTAGGTCTCGATCTTGCGCCGCAGCTGCCGCACGTAGACCCGCAGGTATTGCGTGTCGGTTGGCTCGTCCCAGAGCGCCTGCAGCAGGAACTTGTGGGTCAGCACCTTGCCGGCGTGCTGCACGAGCAGGCGCAGGAGATCGTATTCCTTGGGGGACAGCTTCACGTCCTTGTCGCCCACCTTGACGATCCGGCGCACGAGATCGACGGTCAAGCTGCCCACGTGGAACACGGGTCTCTCGCCGTGCACCTGAAGCTGATGGCGGAGGGCAGCGCGCATGCGCGCTAGTAGCTCGTCCATGCCGAACGGCTTCGTCACGTAGTCGTCGGCGCCGAGATCGAGGGCCGCGACCTTGCCGGCTTCATCGCCGCGGCTCGACAACACCACGACGGGCACGTTCTCCTGCTGCAGGCGGATCCTGCGCAGCAGCTCCAGCCCGTCGATGTCCGGCAGCCCGAGGTCGAGAATGACGAGATTGGGCTTCTTGGCGAGCAATTCCAGGGCGATCTTGCCGTTCGGCGCGTCGAGCACCTCATAGCCGTGGGCCGTGAGCCCCATCCGCAGCAGCTTGCGGATGGGTGGCTCGTCATCGACGACCAGAATTCTGATCGGTGCCGCACTCATGCGGCGGCCTCCCGCCGTGCAGCGTTGCCCGGGACGGGCAGGCTGATCGTGAACACGGCACCCGCCAGATCGGGGCGGTTTGCGGCCGTGATGGTGCCGTGCAGGGCCTCGACGAAGCCGCGCGAGATTGCCAAGCCCAGCCCCGTTCCTGCGCGCACCTGGTCGCCCTTCCGGGCACGATAGAACTTGTCGAAGATGCGCTCGAGGTCGCCTGCCGGGATGCCGCCTCCTTCATCGAGGATATCGAGCCTGACCTTGTCGTTGTCGCGCCAGCTCTGGATGCGCACAGTGGTGTTTGGCGGCGCATACTTTGCAGCGTTGTCCAGCACGTTGAAAAGCACCTGCTCGAACAGCACGGCGTCCAACATCACCATGGGCAGATCGGAGTTGATCTCGACCTCCACGCGGTGCTTGGCCAGGATCTTGCTCGCACGTTGCAGTGCCGTTCCGACGATCTCGTAGATATCGTGAAGCGCGGCGTTCGGGACGACGGCGCCCGACTCGAGCTTGGTCATATCGAGCAGGTTGGCGATGAAGCGGTTCAGCCGCTCCGATTCATCGATGATGTTCGCAAGCAGGTCGGTTTTCGCAGCTTCGTCCAAAGACTTCGAGAGGTCTTTCATCGCTCCTGCGGAGCCGAGAATGGCGGCCAGGGGCGTCTTGAGATCGTGAGAGATCGAGGTGAGCAGCGCTGACCGAAGCCGATCCGTCTCGGCCGTACGCTTGACGCGGTCGATATCCTCGACGAGATGGACGCGCTCGATCGCCAGCGCACCTTGGTCCATGAGCGCATCCAACAGCCGCCGCTGCTCGACTCGGAGGAGTGCGCCCGGCCCGTCCCGGCTGATGCCGAGGATGCCAATCGCGCCGCGGCCGGTGCGCAGGGGCAGGAACAGCCATTTCGCGCCCGGGAGGGCGTCCGAGTCACGGCCCGCCGGTCTATCCTTCTCCCAGGCCCATTTCGCTGCGGCGAGATCCGCCTCGTCGAGGTCGTCTTCGGGCGGGTATCCCGCCTTCACCCCGATCGACCCGCTTTCCGAGAGCAGCAAGACCACGCGCACCTTCAGCATCGACGCGATCTGATAGGCCGTGGCCCACAGCACGTCGTCGAGCGTGCCGGCGCCGGCGAGCTTGCGGCTGAAGGCGTAGAGCGATTCAACGGAGCGGACGCGCTCGTGGGCCGTCACGGTGTGCATCCGGCCTCGCGCAGCGAGGTTGGATACCACAATGGCAACGATCGTGAAGAGGGCGAAGGCCGCGATGTTGGTCGGATCGGCGATCGTGAAGGTGTAGACCGGCGGCAGGAAGAAGAAGTTGTAGCAGAGCGAGGCAGCCACGCTGGCCAATAGCGACGGCCAGAGACCGTAGCGAACCGCGACGCCGACAATCGCCGTGAGCAGAACCAGATCGACATTCTCGACCCCAAACAGGGGCCGGACGAGGATGCTCACACCCAGCGCCGCAGCCACGGCCAGCAAAGCGACAATGTAGGGGACCAGGTCGAAGGGTTGGGATGCATCCGTCGCGACCACAGCGCTCGCAGGAGCCTCCTCGGCCGGCGCCTCGCCGGCAACGACGTGGACGCCGATGTTGCCGGTGCGGCGCACGAGGTCGTGCACCACGGAGCCGTGCAGTATCTCGAACCATCGGGAACGCGTGGACTTGCCGATGATGATGTGCGTGACGTTGTGCTTGCGCGCGAACTCTATGACGTCGTCGGCAAGCCTGCGCGCCTTGGCAGGAACCGTAGTGGCTTCCCCGCCGAGGCGTGCCGCCAGGCGCAACGTTTCGGCGATCCGATCTCTCTCGTCCTCGCTGAAATGGAGGTTGCGCGTGGTTTCGACGCAGAGCGCGATCCAGGGTGCATGCAGACGGTCGGCGAGCCGCCTGGCATAGCGCACGAGCGCTGCCGAGCGAGGGTCCTCGTTGACGCAGACGAGGATTCGTTCGCCCGCCGCCCAGGGTCCCGAGATGGCGCGCGCCTGCATGTGCTCGAGCAGCTGCTCGTCCACCCGCTCGGCGGTGCGCCGCAACGCCAGCTCGCGCAGCGCTGTCAGGTTGGCCGGCGAGAAGTAGTGCTTGAGGGCCCGCTCGGCCTGCTTGGGGACGTAGACCTTGCCCTCTTTGAGGCGCTGGATCAGGTCGTCCGGCGTCAGGTCGACCAGCTCGACGGCATCGGCCTTGTCGAGGACGGAGTCGGGCACGATTTCGCGCACCCGCACGCGCGTTATCTGCGCGACCACGTCGTTCAAGCTTTCGATGTGCTGGATATTGACGGTGGTGTAGACGTCGATGCCGGCGTTCAGCAGCTCTTCGACGTCGAGATAGCGCTTCGGATGCCGGCTGCCCGGGATGTTGGTGTGCGCGAGCTCGTCGACGAGGATCAGGCCAGGGTGGCGTTCGAGCGCGGCATCGATGTCGAACTCGTTCAAGATGCGATTGACGTAGACCGTGGGCTTGCGCGGGAGAACCTCGAAGCCATCCAGCAGCGCTTCGGTTTCCTTGCGGCCGTGCGTCTCGACCACGCCGACGACGACGTCCACGCCCTCCTTCAGCTTGGCGCGAGCGGCCTGCAGCATCTCGTAGGTCTTGCCGACGCCCGGCGCCGCACCAACGAAGATCTTGAGACGGCCGGCGCGGCCTTGCCCCTCGCGTCGGGCCTCGGCAAGCAGGGCCTCGGGCGAGGGTCGCTCCGCGGGTTCGCGCCGCTCGTCAGCCATCGATCCTCCGGCCTATCCCTTGCCTCGGGACCTTAGCACGTCAGCGCGCCGGGCGATCCAAGGCCATATTGAGCGCAAGGACATTGACGCGCGGCTCGCCGAGCAACCCGAGTAACCGGCCCTCGATATGCTGATTGACGAGCTGGCGAACACGATCCTCCGGCAGGTTGCGCGCTTTGGCGACACGCGGCACCTGGAACAGGGCGGCCTCGGGCGAGATGTGCGGATCGAGCCCGCTGGCTGTCGTGGTCACGAGATCGATGGGAACCGGGGCGGACCCGTTCTCCTCCTTGAGCTTGTCGACATCGCCCTTGACGCGCTCGATCAGCGCCTTGTTGGTAGGCCCGAGGTTGGATCCCATGGAGTTTGCTGCATTGTAGGGCGCGTCGACCGTCTTGGAGCTGTCGTTGGGATCGGGCTTGTTGGTCGCGGACGGCCGACCGCGGAAGTAGCCGTCGCCGGTGAACAATTGCCCGATCAGCACGGACCCGACCACCTTGCCATCACGCTCGATGAGGCTGCCGTTAGCCTGACGGGGGAACAGCACCTGGGCCAGCCCGGTCATGGCCAAGGGATAGGCCAGGCCGGCTATCACAGTGAGCGCGACCATAAGAACGATCGCCGGGCGGATTTCTCTCAGCATGGGTGTTCTCCTCAAGCGAGGCGCAGGGCCGTGACGATGACGTCGATGACTTTGATGCCGATGAACGGGATGATGATGCCGCCAAGACCGTAGATCAGCAGGTTGCGCCGCAGCAGCGGCCCGGCCCCGATCGGCCGGAAGGCAACACCCTTCAGGGCCAACGGGATCAGGGCGATGATGATCAGCGCATTGAAGATGATCGCCGACAGGATGGCGCTCTGCGGCGTCGACAAACCCATGACATTGAGCGCCTGCAGCTGCGGATAGAAGGCGACGAACAGCGCCGGGATGATGGCGAAGTACTTCGCCACGTCGTTGGCGATCGAGAAGGTGGTGAGAGCGCCGCGCGTCATCAGCAGCTGCTTGCCGATCTCGACCACCTCGATCAGCTTGGTGGGGTTGGAGTCGAGATCAACCATGTTGCCGGCCTCGCGCGCCGCCACCGTGCCGGTGTTCATGGCGACGCCGACGTCGGCCTGGGCCAGCGCCGGCGCATCGTTGGTGCCGTCGCCGCACATGGCGACCAGCTTGCCCTTCGCCTGCTCGTCCCGGATCAGCCGCAACTTGTCCTCGGGCGTCGCCTGGGCGAGGAAGTCGTCGACGCCGGCTTCGGCGGCTATTGCTGCCGCGGTGGTCGGGTTGTCGCCGGTAATCATGATGGTGCGGATGCCCATGCGGCGCAGCTCGGCGAAGCGCTCGCGGATGCCGCCCTTGACGATGTCCTTGAGATGAATGACGCCGAGCAGCTTGCCGTCGCGCGCCACGGCCAGCGGCGTGCCGCCGGATTTGGCGATGCCGTCTGCGATGGTCTGGATCTCGCGCACAGTATCGGCGCTGACCGCGGGCTTCAGCGCCACAGCGGCCGCGGTGCGGCCAGCCTGCGGTATGGGCCCGCCATTGAGATGGGACAGGATCGCGTCGACGGCGCCCTTGCGGATCGACGTGGTGCCGAACTCGACCCCGCTCATGCGGGTTTGGGCCGAGAATGGAGTGAACTTCGCGTTGAGCTCGCTCATGTCGCGGCCGCGGATGCCATACCTCTCCTTGGCCAGCACAACGATGGAGCGGCCCTCCGGCGTCTCGTCGGCCAGCGAGGCCAGCTGGGCCGCGTCGGCAAGCTCCTGCTCGCTGACGTTGCGCACAGGCTTGAACCCGGTGGCCTGGCGGTTGCCGAGCGTGATGGTGCCGGTCTTGTCGAGCAGCAGGGTGTCGACGTCACCCGCCGCCTCGACGGCTCGGCCCGACATGGCGAGCACGTTGAAGCGAACGAGGCGGTCCATGCCGGCGATGCCGATCGCCGACAGCAGCGCGCCGATGGTGGTGGGGATCAGCGTCACGAACAGCGCCACCAGCACGACGATGGAGACCGTGCCGCCAGCATATGCGACGTAGCTCGGAATGGTGGCCGTGGCGAACACGAAGATGATGGTCAACCCGACCAGCAGGATATTGAGCGCGATCTCGTTGGGCGTCTTCTGGCGCTCGGCGCCCTCGACCAGCCGGATCATGCGATCGAGGAAAGTCGAGCCGGGCGCAGAGGTGATGCGCACGCGAAGCCAATCGGACAGCACCTGCGTTCCGCCCGTCACCGCCGAGCGGTCGCCGCCCGACTCCCGGATGACCGGGGCCGACTCGCCGGTGATGGCGGCCTCGTTGACCGAGGCGACGCCTTCGATCACCTCGCCGTCCGAGGGGATGAAATCGCCGGCTTCCACCAGAACCACATCGCCGACCTTCAAGCTGGTGCCGGCAACGAGCTTGTAATCCTTGGAGTTCGCCGCGGTCAGCAGCTTGGCCTGTGTCTCCGTGCGCTGGCGCCGCAGGGAATCCGCCTGCGCCTTGCCGCGACCCTCGGCAATAGCTTCTGCGAAATTGGCGAAAAGCACGGTGAACCACAGCCACAAGATGATCTGGAACGTGAAGGCGACATTGGCTCCGCCCGTCGCCAGATCGCGAACCAGGATGACGGTCGTGAGGATCGTGACGATCTCGAGCACGAACATGACCGGGTTCTTGATCAGCGTGCGCGGATCGAGCTTGACGAACGCGGATAGGATCGCCGGTCCGATGATCTTGGTGTCGAGCAGGGCCGACACCGGCATCTGCTTGCGAAGCGTGGACGTTTCCATAGGAATGACTCCGAGGTGAATCCGCTCAGAACACCGTGCCGGCGCGCATCGCGAGGTGCTCGACGATCGGTCCGAGTGCAAGCGCGGGGAAGAAGGTGAGGCCGCCGACGATCAGGATCACGCCCACCACGAGGCCGACGAACAGGCCGCCGGTGGTCGGGAAGGTGCCGGCGGAGGCCGGGACGATCTTCTTGGCCGCCAGCGAGCCGGCAATCGCCATGGCCGGGATGATCATCCAGAAGCGCCCAACCAGCATGGCGACGGCGCCGGTGGTGTTGTACCAGAGCGTGTTGCCGGTGAGGCCGCCGAAGGCCGAGCCGTTGTTGGCGGTCTGCGAGGTGTAAGCGTAGAGCACCTCGGAGAAGCCGTGCGGGCCGGGATTCGCCATGGATGCGACGGCAGAGGGGATCACGACGGCAGCAGCGGTCCAGCCGAGATACATCAGCGGCAGGATCAGGATGGCGAGCATCGCCATCTTGACCTCCCGCGCCTCGATCTTTTTGCCGACGTACTCCGGCGTGCGCCCGACCATCAGGCCGGCGACGAACATGGCGATGATGACGAAGATCAGCATGCCATAGAGGCCGGCACCGACGCCGCCGACGATGATCTCGCCCAATTGCATGTTGATCAACGGGATCATGCCGCCGAGCGCCGTGAAGCTGTCGTGCATGGCGTTGACCGCGCCGCAGGAGGCGGCCGTCGTGATCACGGCGAACAAGGCGGACGCGACGATGCCGAAGCGCACCTCCTTGCCCTCCATGTTGCCGCCGGTGAGGCCCATGGCGGTGAAGGCGTCGTTGCCGTGGGCCTCCGCCCAGTAGGCGGCAGCCACGCCGGCGAAGAACAGCACGCCCATCACGGCGAGGATGGCCCAGCCCTGGCGCTCGTTGCCGACCATGCGGCCGAACACGTTGGTGAGCGCCGCGCCGATCGCAAAGATCGAGATCATCTGCACGAAGTTCGACAGCGCGGTGGGATTTTCGAACGGGTGCGCCGCGTTGGCGTTGAAGAAGCCTCCGCCGTTGGTGCCGAGCATCTTGATGGCAACCTGCGACGCCACCGGCCCCACGGCGATGGTCTGCTTGGCGCCATCCAGGGTCGTCGCCTCGATGTAGGAGCCGAGGGTCTGTGGGATGCCTCGCCAGGCGAGGAAGAGCCCGTAGACGACGCATATCGGCAGGAGGAGATAGAGCGTGCAGCGGGTGACATCGACCCAGAAGTTGCCGATCGTGCCCATGGACGCGCGCGCAAAGCCGCGAATGAGTGCGACGGCGAGCACGATGCCCGTCGCCGCCGACACGAAGTTCTGCGTGGTGAGCCCGAGCATCTGCACGAGATAGGACATCGTGCTTTCGCCGCCGTAGTTCTGCCAGTTGGTGTTGGTGACGAAGCTCACTGCCGTGTTGAAGGCGAGGTCGGCTGGCACCGCCGATTGATCGGCGGGATTGAAGGGCAGCAAGCCCTGCAGCCGCATCAGCGCATAGAGGACGAGGAAGCCGGCGACCTGGAACAGCAGCATGGCGACCGTGTAGGTGAGCCAATGCTGCTCGCGTCTTGCGTCGACGTCGGCTAGGCCGTAGAGGGCCGCCTCGACAGGCAGCAGGACCGGAGACAGGAAGGTGCGCTCGCCGTTGAAGACGCGCGTCATGTAGCCGCCGAGCGGCTTCACCAGCGCGACGACGATCGCGCAGTAGAGCAGGATCTGTATCCAGCCGATGAAGGTCATGGGGGTCGCGCCTCTTTCAGAATCGCACTTAGAATTTTTCAGGCCGCAGCAGGGCGTAGGTGAGGTAGACCAGCAGCATCGCGGCCACGGCGCCTCCCAAGATGTATTCGACGAGCATGGGGGTTCCCCTCAGAGCAGGATCGCTTCGGATTGCATCACGCCAGTCCCACAATCCACGTATCGGCCGAAGCGTGAATCCTGCTCTGTTTGATTGTTTAGAGAGAGATTCACGTTTCGGGCGGAAGCAAAGTGGTTCCGCCTGAAACGATCTCGCTCTAGAGGCGGTCGCAAGCGAACGCGTAGGCGATGGACAGGGCAAAGAAGCCCAGGCCGACGGCCAGCAAGATCACGTCCAACATGGGTTGCTCCTTGCGCTGTGTGCGTCGCGCCGTGCAGTCAATCAGCCGGCAATGCGTGCCGGCTTGATCCTGACCAAGGTGCGAAGAGGCCTTGCCGTTGCAGTCGGCGGATACTTGTCCAGCAGCGCATAAGAAATCGAGACGGAGCCGAAGGCTGCTTCATAAAGATCCCATATATGAGCCGGGCGACTTGCAGGCGTGTTCTGCCGACCGAGCTCGGCCACCGAGTGAGCCTCGATGAAGAGCCTGCCTCGTCGACCACGTCTCGGCCGCACCCTTCACTTGCGTCACCCGGCAGCGATTGCTATCACCGCCTCGCCGCTTCAGGCCCAGGCTGGTCTGCAACCACGCAGCGATGGGTCCGGAAGGGTTTGCATTGCTTAGTGTCACCCCAGTGCCACCGAAGATGCTCGGCAAGCGGATCGCATAAGACCTTGATTTTATTGATTCGGAGAGGTGGCTGAGTGGTTGAAAGCACCGCACTCGAAATGCGGCATACTCGCAAGGGTATCGCGGGTTCGAATCCCGCCCTCTCCGCCATCACTTAGTCGGCAGGCGCGGCGGCGGTAGCGTCGTGGCTAGGCGGCGCGCCGGCGGCGGCGCTGCAGCCAGGCGAGAGTGCCGAGCGCGGCGATGGCGGGAATCGCAAACAGGAACGAGCTCGGGCGCTCGTTGTGGACGTTGACGGCCTCGATCTTGTCGCCGGGCCGCAGCTTCTGGCGCGCCGCCTCCGATCCGGGGCGGACGGAGGCGATGGCGTGCGATGCTCCAGGTGACAGCACAAGGCCCGATTGAGCCAGGCGCTCGCGCGCATCGCCCTTGGCGCCGAGCGTCAGGCGTATGGTCTTGACGGTATCATCGCCGCTCATATCTACCGTCGCCACGCGCACGCGTAGCGCCCCCCCCGCCCTTCGTCTGCTCGACCACGCTCATCACCTCGGAGGCCGGCAGCGCGCGGAACGGCGGAATGACCCGGTCCATCCAGAAGTTGGGGCGGAACAGCGTGAAGCAGATGAGCAACAGGAGCGCTGTCTCCCACCATCGGTTGTGCGTGAGGAAGAAGCCCTGCAGCGCCGCCACGAAGGCCATCATAGCGAGCACCGCGCAGCCCACCACGACAAAGAAGTGCCAAGGCCCGCCGATGTCGATCAGCAGGATCTCCGGATTGAAGATGAAGATGAACGGCAGCAGCACGGTGCGGAACTCGTACCATGTGCCCTGCCAGCCGACCCGCATGGGGTCGGCGCCGGCGATGGCGGCAGCGGCGTAGGCTGCGAGCCCCACCGGCGGCGACACGTCGGCCATCAGCCCGAAGTAGAACACGAACATGTGCACGGCGATCAGCGGCACGGCGAGATCGTTCTCGGCCGCCAGCTCCACCACCACCGGCGCCATCAGCGTCGCCACCACCACGTAGCTCGCCGTGGTCGGCAGGCCGGTGCCCAGGATGATACAGATGACGCCGACCAGGATCAGCATGATGACGATGTTGCCGGCCGACAGGAACTCGACGATCTCGGCCATGACGAGGCCGATGCCCGTGAGCGCGACCGTGCCGACCATGATGCCGGCCGTGGCCGTGGCGATGCCGACGGCTGCCATGTTGCGGGCACCGAGCTCCAGGCCGCCGATGAAGTCCCGGCAGCCGTCGCGCAAGCGCCCGGCAATGTCGCCCTGGCGGCGGAAGAAGGCCGTCAGCGGCTTTTGCGTCAGCACCACGCCGCCCATGGCGATCACGCCCCAGAAGGCGGCGAGCCCCGGCGACATTTCCTCCACCATCAAGCACCAGATCAAGATCGAGACGGGGAGAACAAAGTGGATGCCCGTGCGGGCGACCTCGTAGAAGTCCGGCACGTGGGTGACGGGCTTGGCCAGGTCGTCGAGGGCGAGGTCGGGGTAGCGCGCCCGATTGGCGATCAGGGCGACGTAGGCGACGAGCACGAAGGCGATGGCGATCCAGCTGGCCGCCTGGCCGAAGGCGTCGCGCGTCCAGCCGAGCCCCCAGTAGATCGCGGCGCTGAGGATGATGAGGGACGAAATGGTGAAGGCAGCCTTGACGAGGCCCTGGTGGAACGTGCGGCGCTGCGTGCGCGGGATGCCGGTCATGCCGGCCTTCACCGCCTCGAGATCGACCACGTAGAACAGGGCCCCGTAGGTCAGCAGCGCCGGCAGAATGGCGTGCCGCACCACGTCGGCATAGGTGATGCCGACGTACTCGGCCATGATGAACGCGGCCGCACCCATCACCGGCGGCATCAGCTGGCCGTTGACGCCGGCCGCGCACTCGATGGCGCCGGCCTGCGTCGGGGTGTAGCCGACGCGCTTCATGAGCGGGATGGTGAACACCCCCGTCGTCACCACGTTGGCGACCGAGGAGCCCGAGATCATGCCGGTCATGCCCGACGACACGACGGCGGCCTTGGCCGGTCCGCCGCGGAACTGGCCGAGCAGGGAGAAGGCGAGCTGGATGAAGAAATTGCCGGCGCCCGCCTTGTCGAGCAGGGCGCCGAACAGCACGAACAGGAAGATGAAGGTGGTGGAGACGCCCAGCGCAACGCCGAACACGCCTTCCGAGGTGATCCAGAAGTGAGAGGCCGCACGACCGATCGACGAACCCTTGTGCGACATCAGGCCCGGCAGATAGGGGCCGAGGAACACGTAAGCCAGCATGCTCAACGATATGATCGGCATCCACGGGCCTTCGGCGCGCCGCGATGCCTCGATCAGCAGCGCGACGCCGACCACGGAGACCAGAATATCGGCGAACGTCGGCAGACCCGGCCGCAGCACCAGATCGCGGTAGAAGACGATGAGGTAGAGCACGCAGGCGATGCCCGCGGCCGCGAGCGCCCAGTCCATGAGAGGGACGCGGTCGCGCGGCGAGGACTTGAGCGCGGGATAGCTGGCGAAGGCCAGGAACAGCGCAAAGCTCAGATGAAAGGCGCGCGCCTCGGTGTCGCTGAACACGCCGAAGCCCACCATGAACGGAAGCGGCGAGGCATACCAGAGCTGGAACAGCGACCAGCAGACGGCGACCGCCATGATGGCCTTGGCGGCGATCCCGACCGGCTTGCGGCCGCCGGTATCGGCCTCGGCGACCAGCTGCTCGAGGTCGACCTGTATCGGGCCGGCCGCCGCCGTCTTCTCCGTCATGCCGCCTCGACAACCGTTCGCCGTCAAACAACGGGGCGCCGTCGCCGGCGCCCCGCACATCAAGTCAGGAGCGCTGGAGGCTTATTTCAGCCAGCCCTTCTCCTTGTAGTACTTCTCGGCGCCTGCATGCAGCGGCGCGGAGAGGCCGTTCTTGACCATCTCCTCCGGCTTCAGGTTGGCGAACGCGGGGTGCAGCTTCTTGAACTCCTCGAAGTTGTCGAACGTGGCCTTCACCAGCTGATAGACGACGTCGTCGGGCACCTTGGCCGACGTGACCATGGTCGCCATCACGCCGTAGGTCTGCGCCCCTTGCGGGTTGTTGGCGTACATGCCGCCCGGGATGGTCGCCTTGGCATAGTAAGGTTTGCCCCCGAGCAGCTTGTCCACGGCCGGCCCGCCGATCGAGACGAGCTTGGCCCCGCAGCTGGTGGTGGGGTCCTGGATGTTGGCCGAGGGGTGGCCGACGCCGTAGTAGAAGGCGTCGATCTTGTTGTCGCACAGCGCCGGGCCGTGCTCGTCGGCCTTCAGCTCGGAAGCCAGCGAGAAATCCGAGATCTTCCATCCGAGTGCGTCGAGCAGCTCGTCCATGGAGGCGCGCGTGCCCGAGCCGGGGTTGCCGACGTTGACGCGCTTGCCTTTCAGATCCTCGAACTTGGCCGCGTTCAGGTCCTTGCGGGCGAGCACCGTGAACGGCTCTGGGTGCACCGAGTACACCGCGCGCAGGTCGCCGAAGGCGCCCGCGTCCTTGAACTGTCCAAGGCCCTTGGTGGAATTGTAGTGGACATCTGACTGGGCCAGGCCGAAGTCGAGCTCGCCGGCCTTGATGGTGTTGATGTTGAAGGCCGAGCCGCCGGTCGACTCCACCGAGCAGCGGATGCCGTGCGTCTTGCGCTCCTTGTTCAGCAGCCGACAGACGGCGCCGCCCACCGCATAGTAGACGCCGGTGACGCCGCCGGTGCCGATGGTGACGAATTTCTGCTGCGCCTGCGAGGCCGTCGTAATCGTGCCCAGCACGGCGAGGCCGGCGACCGCGGCCGCAGCACCCTTCAACGTGATCATTGCCGGTACTCCTTATCCAAGTTCTGGCCCTTGCTACGATGGGCGCGGCATGGATGCAACCGCGGCGTCGGCCCCATGGGCTGCGGGGGCGGTGGTAACCGACGCCTGCATCTCCTAAGCTGACGGCGCGAGCCGAGGGGAGGACGCCATGCGTCTGCAGGACAAGGTTGCGATCGTGACGGGGGCGGCGTCGGGCATGGGGGCCGCCACCGCTCGGCTGTTCGCGCGCGAGGGCGCAAAGGTGATTGTCGCCGACGTGCTGGAGGCCGAGGGCCAGGCGGTCGCGGACTCCATCAAGTCGAACAGCGGGGAGGTCCGCTTCCTGCGCGTCGATGTCAGCAGCGAGACGGACTGGGACGCGGTGGTGGCGGCGACGCTCGCGGCCTATGGCAGGATCGACATCCTGATCAACAATGCCGGCGTCAGCGGCAGCGATCCCGACCGCTTGAGCATGGCTACATGGGAGCGGCAGATGAGCATCAACGCCAAGGGCGTGTTCCTCGGCATGCGCGCGGTGATCCCCGTGATGCAGAAGGCCAAGCGCGGCTCGATCGTCAACACCTCCTCGATCTCCGGCATCACCGGGCAGAGTTTCGTGCACATGGGCTACAACGCCGCCAAGGGCGCCGTGCGCAGCATGACGAAGGCCGCTGCCGTGCAGTTCGCGCCCGACGGTATTCGCGTCAACTCGGTGCATCCGGGGCTGCTGCCGGCCATGCGGACCTCGGTGCTGTCGGCCGATCCGGGCGTGCGCAAGGGCATGCTGCAATTCATCCCGATGGGCCGCGAGGGGCGCGTGGAGGAGGTGGCCAACGCCAACCTTTTCCTCGCCTCCGACGAGGCCTCCTACATCACCGGCATCGAGCTGCCGGTCGACGGCGGCTACCTGGCGATGTGAGGTCGGGTGGCGCTCGCTTGCGCCGTAGGGTGCGTTAAGCGCCAGCCATATTGCGCCGAACGGGTGGATCGGCGCAATACGCTTTCGCTATTGCGCCCTACCGCGCTTCGCTCGACCCAACCCCCGGCAGCGAGGCGATCGCGGCGTCGACGGCGTCGCCGAGGCGATCGACGATGGTGTCGATGTCTCCCGCGGTGGCGATGAAGGGCGGTGCCAGCAGCACGTGGTCGCCGCGCGCGCCGTCGAGGGTGCCGCCCGTCGGATAGACCATCAGGCCACGCGCCATGGATTCCTTCTTGATGCGCGCGTGCAGCTTGTGGGCCGGGTCGAACGGCGCCTTGCTGGCGCGGTCCGCAACCAGCTCGACGGCCTGGAACAGGCCGCGGCCGCGCACGTCGCCGACGTGGTGATGGTTGCCGAAGCGCTCGTTGAGGCGGCGCGTGAGGTGCTCGCCCTGCCGCTGTACGTTGGCCAGCAGATGGTCGCGGCGGATGACCTGCTGCACGGCGAGCGCGCCGGCGCAGGCGAGCGGGTGGCCCAGATAGGTATGCCCGTGCTGGAACAGGCCCGAGCCCTGCTCGAACGCCTCGAAGATCTTGGCCCCCACCAGCACGGCGCCGATCGGCGCGAAGCCGCCGCCGAGCCCCTTGGCGATCGCCATCAGATCGGGTGCGATGCCCTCCCGCTCGCAGGCGTGCAGCGTGCCGGTGCGGCCCATGCCGCACATCACCTCGTCCAGGATCAACAGGATGCCGTGGCGGTCGCAGACCTCGCGGATGCGCTTGAAGTAGCCTTCGACCGGGGTAATCGCGCCGCAGGTGGCGCCGCCGACCGTCTCGGCGATGAAGGCGATCACCGTCTCGGGGCCCAGCTCCTGGATCTTGGCCTCCAGCTCCTGGGCCAGCCGTTCGCCGTACTGGCGCGGCGTCTCGCCAGCTTGCAGCCCGCGGTACTCGAAGCAGGGCGAGACGTGATGCGTCTCGATCAGCAGCGGCGCGAACTGCTTGCGGCGCCACGCGTTGCCGCCGACGGCGAGCGCTCCCAGGGTGTTGCCGTGGTAGCTCTGGCGGCGGCCGATGAAGTGGCGGCGCTCGGGCTCACCGATCTCCACGAAGTACTGCCGCGCCATCTTGAGCGCGGCCTCGACCGCCTCCGAGCCGCCGCTGACGAAGTAGACGTGGTCGATGCCGGGCGGGGCGTGGACGATCAGGTCGTCGCCGAGGTCCTCGGCGACCTGGGTGGTGAAGAAGCTGGTGTGCGCGTAGGCGAGCTTGTCCAGCTGGGCGTGCATGGCGGCCAGCACGTCGGGATGGCCGTGGCCGAGGCAGGAGACCGCCGCGCCGCCGGAGGCGTCGATGTACTGCTTGCCGGTGGCGTCCCAGATGTGGATGCCGCTGCCGCGCTCGGCCACGGGGTAGGTGTGGGCAATCAAGCGGTGCACGATGCGGGTCATTTGGGCTTTCCGTCCTCGTGTAGGTGTCTGATCCTCTGGGTCAGACACCATATCGCAGACACATCAGTGACGACGGCGCAATGGTATCAGACCCGGAGGGTCTGACACCTACTTCAGGAACTCGGGCGAGATCAGGCTCGGCAGGAACAGCGAGACTTTCGGCCAGACGATGAGCAGGGCCAGCACCATCAGCATGGGAATGAGCATGATGCCCATGTCCTTGATGGCATCGCGAATGCGCATGCCGGCGATCGAGCAGGCGATCATCAGGCACAGGCCGTAGGGCGGCGTGACCAGGCCGAAGGCCAGCGAGACGATGCCGATCATGGCGAAGTGCACCGGGTCCATATGCACGGCCTTGGAGAGCGGCTCGAGAATCGGTGCACAAATGATGATGGCGGGGATGGCGTCGAGAAAGCAGCCGACGACCAGGAATACGAAGGCGACGAAGAAGCCGGTGGCGGCAAAGCCCATGCCCCACGCGCTCACGCCCGACAGGATCGCCTCGGGGATCTTGTAGTAGGCGAGCAGCCACCCGAAGGTGCTGGCGGTGCCGACGCAGAACAGCGCGATGCCGGCGAGCTTGCCGGTGTCGAGCAGCGCGTCGTAAAGGCCCTTCAATTTCATTTCGCGATAGACGACGAGCGACAGAACACCGGCATACAGCACGGCGACGCACGCCGATTCCGTCGCCGTGAACCAGCCGAAGATCTTGCCGCCGATGATGATGCCAGGCGTCATCAGCGCGGGGATCGCGATCCACAATGCACAGATGAGTTCACGCCAGGTCGAGCGCGGATAGGTCGGATAGTTGCGCAACTTTGCATAGGCATGCACGGTCGCCATCTGCGCAAAGCCGATGAGCAGGCCCGGGATGATGCCCGCCAGGAACAGCGCGCCGATTGACACCGTGAGGATCCCGCCCCACACGATCATCAGGATCGACGGCGGGATGATGACGGCCAGCACGGCCGACACCGCCGTGATGGCGACCGAGAACGACAGGTCGTAGCCTTCCTTGACCTGCGCCTCGATGAAAATCTTGGACTGGCTCGCCGCATCGGCGGTCGACGATCCGGAGATGCCGGCAAAGAAGATCGACAGCACCACGTTGATCTGGGCGAGCCCCCCCGGGAAATGCCCCACCAAGGTGCGCGACAGTGTCATCAACCGGTCGGTGGTGCCACCGACGTTCATGAGGTTGGCGGTCAGCAGGAAGAACGGCACGGCCAGCAGGATGAAGGAGTTGTAGGCGTTGAAGGTCTCCTGCATCAGGGTCATGGTATCGAGCCGCGGCTCGATGAGGAGGATCGGCAGACACGCGAGACCGAGCGCGAAGGCCACCGGCACGCGCATGAACATGAGAAGGAAGAACAGGCCGAAAAGGATGAGCGCCGCCATCCCCGGCGACAGCACGGCGCCCGTCATGCGACTCTCCCGAAGATGGCTCTGAGGTCGTCGAGCACCTGCTCGCCGAGAAAAACGAGCCAGGTGAGGCCGGTCACCGGCCAGGCGACGTGGATGAGCCAGAGCGGCAGCTCCGCCAGCTCGGATATGCGGTTCCAGGCGAATTTCGTGAACTGGATGCCGGCCCACATGAACACCAGCGCGGCGGCGAGCACGCCGAGCCGGCCCAGGAGCCGGGCGACGGTTTCTCCGCGCTTCGACAGCTGTGGCAACACGTCGACTTCGAAGTGGGTCGACTCGCGCACACCGATCATGGCGCCGACCATGATGGTCCAGATGAACAGGAAGCGCGCCATTTCCTCGGTCCAGATGTAGGAGGGAATGAGCGCGGTGTAGCGCGAGAAGATCTGCAAGCTGACCGGGATCACCAGGATCGCCACGGACAGCACGAGCACCCACGATAAGAATGCGGCGTACAAGCTTGTGAAGCGCCGCCAGAGGCTCGGGCGGGTCGTTGGTGAGATTTCAGCCATGGCGCTCGGCAAGCTGGGTCAGGAGAAAGCGGCCGGGAAATGCTCCCGGCCGCCGGCAAAGTCAGATCCTCCGCCGTTGCAAGCTCACTTGATGGCGGCGATCTTCTCGAAGATGGCGTCCGCGCCGATCTCCTTGGCGTAGGCCGCCATCACCGGAGCCACGAGCTTGGCCATCTCGTCACGATCCTTGAACGGGACGCGCTTCAGCTTGCCGGCTTTCTCCATCGCCACCAGCTTCTGCTCGTCCTCGGAAGATTCGATCTGGCGGCCATGCGCGCCAGCCTCCTTGCCCGCCTTGAGCACGGCGGCCTGCAGGTCCGCCGGCAGGCTCTTGAAGGTCTTGCCGGAGAAGCACAGCGGCCGGATGGTGATGGCGTGCTGGGTCATGGCGAGATGCGGCGCCACCTCGTAGAACTTCATCGATTCGACGCCCGCCGACTCGTTCTCGCCAGCCTGGATGACTCCGTTCTGGATGCCGTTGTAGACCTCGTTGTAGGCGATGACGGTCGGCGCCATGCCCGCAGCCTGGAAGGTCTTCGACCAGATCGGTGCGCCCTGCACGCGCACCTTGAGGCCCTTGATCTCGGCCAGCGAGCCCATCGGCTTGTTGATGAAGATGTTGCGCGTGCCGCCGCCGGCATAGCCGATCAGCATGACGTCGGCCTTCTGTGCGATCTCATCGGCGACCGGTTTGAGGATGTCGGCGTCGAGCACCTTGTTCCAGTGCGCGAGGTCGCGGAACAGGAACGGGGCGTCGATGAAGGGCGCGGCCTTCGAGAAGGTCGACATGTGCGCCGGCGAAACGATGCCGTAGTCCACGGCCTTGCCCTGTGCCATGTACTCGAAATACTGCTTCTCGAGACCGAGCGCGGAGTTCTTGTGCAGGTTGAAATTGACCGGCTTGCCGTAATACTTCTTGGTGAGCTCCTCGAACTTGACGAGCGCCTTGGTGAAGGCGTGGTCGTCGTTGAATTGCACGGCGCCGTTCAGCGTGATGGCTTGCGCCTGCGCCCGGCGGACGCCGGGAAACCCAGTGCCGATGGCGACAGTCGTTGCGCCAAGGCCAGCGAGAACTGCTCTGCGTTTCATGGCTTCTGTTTCCTCCTACAATTCGCCGCGAAGCGGCGATTTCTGCGTTGTTCTTGACCCGTCGGCGGGCACCACACGACTCTAGCTCAGGTCGGGCGGCTAGGCCAGCGAGCCCCTTGTCCGCGGCTCGAGATCCTTCACTTGCCCAAAAGCGTTGTTGGCAGCCACAGCGTCAACGCCGGGATGTAGGTGACGAGCAAGAGCACGATGACCATCGGGACGTAGAAGATCAGGATGCTGCGCGAGACTGCCTCCATGGAGACCTTCCCGATGGCGCAACCGACGACCATCGTCGGTCCGACCGGGGGCGTGAGCAGGCCAATGCCGAGATTGAGGATCATGATGATCCCGAAGTGGACCGGATCGATGCCGAACGTGGCGATGACCGGCATGAAGATGGGCGTACAAATCAGCAGCATCGGCCCGAGATCCATGAATGTCCCGAGCAGCAGCAGCAGGATGTTGACGTAGAGCAGGAAGGTATACTTGTCGCTGGAGACGCTGACGAAGAACTCCGTCGCCATGGCCGGAATTCGCATGATCGCCATCATGTAGCCGAAGGCGATCGAGAAGCCGATCGTGATCATGACCATGCCGACCGTGCGCACCACGCGCGCGACCAGTTGCGGCAGCTCGTGCCACTTCACGTCCTTGTACACGAACATCGTAACGAGGAAGGAATAGACGACCGCGACGGCGGCCGATTCCGTCGGCGTGAAGATGCCCGACAGAATCCCCCCGAGAATGATCACGATCGTGATCAGGCCCCAGACCGCGTCCAAGGCGATCTTCAAGGCCTGGCGCAGCGGAATGACGTCCCCCTTGGGGTAGTTGTTGCGGTGCGCGATGATGAGAACGAGGATGATCAGCGACAACCCGAGCAGAAGCGCCGGGATGATGCCCCCCAAGAAAAGATGCGCGATCGAGATCGTGCCGCCCGCGGCGATCGAATAGATGATCATATTGTGGGACGGCGGCACCAGCAGCGGCTGCAGCGAGCCCGAGATCGTGACGTTGACGGCGAACAGGCGCGGATAGCCGTTCTTGATCATCTGCGGGATCATCACCGAGCCGATCGCCGCAGTGTCGGCGACGGACGAGCCCGACAGGCAGCCGAACATCGTCGAGGCGACGATATTGACCAGCGCCATTCCGCCGCGGAGGGCGCCGACGAACACCTTGGCGAGATTGATCAGGCGCTCGGCCATGCCGCCGACGGCCATGATCGCGCCGGCGAGAATAAAGAAGGGAATCGCCAGCAGCGAGAAATTGTCCATGCCGTCGGAGGTCTTCAGCATGATCGCTTCGAGCGGAAGGCCGATCCACACGGCCCCGACGATGGACGCAAGCCCGAGCGCGTACGCGACGGGCATACCCATGAGGCAGAACACGGTGAAGCTGCCGATGAGTACGAGAGCATCCATGAGCGCTGGTTCCCCGCGGGAGCTATTCGGTCGCGATTGTGCTGGTGGTCTCGAGCGTCTGATCTTGGAACCACTCTCTCGTCCATATCCGCTCAATCACGAACAGCACGATCAGCAGGCCGCCGAGGGGAACCGGGAGGTAGGAGACACCGACCGAGACGACCGGGAATTCGGCAATGCTCTGGTACCACATGGCATTGACGAGCTTGATGCCCCACCAGAGCATGAACAGGTTGGTGATGAGCATGCAGATTTCGATGATGAAGCCGAGGATCTCGCGCGGTGCGCCGGTCAGCATCCCGGGCAAAATGCCGACCCCTATATGCAGGTATTCACGATAGCAGACGACCGCCGACAGGAATGCCAGCCAGATCATCAGCAGCACGGCCATGGGCTCGGGCCAGGACGATGCGCTGTTGAGCACGAAGCGCGTGAACACGCCCCACGGAATGATGAGCGTGATGATGACGAGAGAGGCGCCAGCAATGAAAATGCAGGCGCTGTGAATGGCGTCCATCGCCCGGATGTAGCGCGCTTTCATCCCCGCCCCCCAAAAAAGGAGACCGGCCAGGCTCCGCTACAGGAGCCAGCCGGCCTTCACTTCATGATCGCAGCCTTCACTTCACGTCTTGGATGCGCTGGATCAGGGCCGAATGCTGGGCACCGTACTTGTCCCACACCGGCTTGACGGCGGCCTGGAACGGCTTGCGGTCGGCGACCTCGTTGATCTGCGCGCCGGCCTCTTTCAGCTTCTTGATCGACTCGTTCTCACGCTCGTACCACAGGCCGCGCTGCTCTTTTTGCGCCTCCTTGGCAGCATTCGAGATCAGCGCCTGATCGTCCTTCGACAGCGCCTCCCAGCTCTTCTTCGAGAACACCAAGATCTCGGGGATCATGAGGTGCCCGGTCTTGGAATAGAACTTGGCGTAGCGGAAGTGCTGGCCGCTCTCGTAGCTCGGCTCGTTGTTCTCCGCGCCGTCGACGACGCCTGTCTGCATGGCGTTGATGAGCTGGTCGAAGCCCATGGCGACGCCGTTGCCGCCGAGCGAGTTCATCGTGTCGACGAACACCGGGTTGCCCATCATGCGGATCTTGAGGCCTTTCAGGTCCTCGACCGAATTGATGGGCTTCTTGCTGTTGTAGACATTGCGCGTGCCGGCGTTCATCCAGCACAGGCCGATCAGGCCGGCCGTGGGATGATCGGAGAGCTTCTTGAGCATTTCGACGCCGATTGGCCCGTCGATCACCTTTTCCATGTGCGCGCTGTCGCGGAACATGAAGGGCAGGTTGAAGACGTTGAGCTCGGGCACGATCGGACCCATGGGCCCCACGCTGATGCGGGCGATCTGCAGGGCGCCGACCTGGGCCTGCTCGATCATCTCCTTCTCGCCGCCGAGCTGCATCGAGGGGTACATCTGGATGCTGATGCGCCCGCTGCTGGCGGTCTCCAGCTTCTTGCCCATGCGCACCACCGCCTCGACCGTGGGATAGCCGAGCGGATGCACGTCGGTGGCCTTGAGCACCATCTTGGCCTGGCCGAAGGCTGCGGGCATCTTCACCGTGCCCACCGCAAGTCCTGCCAGTCCCAACTTGATAGCTGTTCGTCTGTCCATGTGCGTCCTCCTCTCCCGTTTGAAGCGTTCTTGCCTGCGAGCCGACCGCGCTTTGCGCGAGGCGGGTTGAACGACGGCCTCATCGGCTCTAGAATTTGTACGATGACCCGACAACCATCAACCCTAGCCGTCCCGCTCGGCGCTGACAAGCTCACTCTGCTACGACCTCTGCGGCCTGCGCGCAACCTCACCGAAGAGCTGGTTGCGCGCATTGCCGCAGAGATCCGCGGCGGCCGGCTGGCGCCCGGCGCGCGCCTGCCGACCGAGCAGAAACTGATGGCCGCCATGGGGGTAAGCCGCACCGTGGTACGCGAGGCGGTGTCGGCCCTGCGGGCGGAAGGCCTGGTGACGACGCGCCAGGGCTCCGGGGCCTTCGTGGCGGCGGACGCCAGCCGCGTGCCCTTCCGCATAGACCCCGAGGGCCTGAGCTCGATCGAGGACGTGCTGGAGGTCATGGAGCTGCGGCTCGCGATCGAGGTCGAAGCCGCCGCGCTGGCGGCCGAGCGCATGACGCCGGAGAGCCTGGCGCCGATCGGCCGCGCCTTGCGCGCCATCGAGGCTGCCATCGACAGGGACGAGAGCGCGATCAGCGAGGACTTCGCGTTCCATCGCGCGATTGCGGTGGCTTCCGGCAACCCGCGCTTCGCCGCGCTGCTGGAGTACCTCGGCGGCCATGTCATCCCCCGCCAGAGCGTGCGCGTCGCGGTCAGCACGCCGGAGGAGCAGCGCCAGTATCTGGTTGGAATCCAGAAGGAGCATGGCCGCATCTGCGAGGCCATTGGCACGGGCCATCCCGCGGAAGCCCGCAAGGCCATGCGCACACATCTGACCCGCAGCCTCAAGCGCTACCGGCGACTCGCGGAGCGGCAGCAATTGGACGTAGGGGAGGACAAGGCATGAAACGCGTGTTGCTGACGGGCGCCGCCGGCGATGTCGGGGGGCGCCTGCGCAAGCTGTTGAAGCCGATCTATCCGGAGCTGCGGCTGAGCGACATCAAGCAGCCGGCCGATTTGCGCGCCGACGAGCCGTTCGTGGCGGCCGACCTCGCGCGCATGGACGAGGTGGAGAAGGCGGTCGACGGCATCCAGGGCATCATTCATCTGGGCGGCTTCTCGGTGGAGGGACCCTGGGAGACCATCCTGCAGTCCAACATCATCGGCTGCCACAACCTGTTCGAGGCCGCGCGGCGCAAGGGCGTCGAGCGGGTGGTGTTTGCCTCCTCCAATCATGCGGTCGGCTTCTATCCGCGGCGCGCGAAGATCGGCGTCGACGTCACCGTGCGCCCCGATTCGCGCTACGGCGTCAGCAAGGCGTTCGGCGAGGCGCTGGGATCACTCTATGCCGACAAGCACGGCCTGCGCGTGCTGTGCCTGCGCATCGGCAACGTCGGCGACAAGCCGCTCGACCAGCGCCGGCTTTCGATCTGGATCAAGCCCGAGGACCTGGCGCAGCTGTGTCGTATCGGCCTCGAGCATCCCGAGCTGCGCTACGAGATCTTCTACGGCGCCTCCGACAACGAGCGGGCGTGGTGGAACAACTCCCGCGCCTACGACTTCGGCTACCGGCCAACCGGGCGAGGCGAGGACCATCGCGAGGCGGCGATGGCCGCGCAGGCAAAACTCAAGCCCGACCCGGTCGGCGATTTCTTCCAGGGCGGCACCTTCTGCAGCGCCGAGTTCGACGCACCGACGGACCGCGTCTGGAAGAGCAGCTGAGATGTCCGCTGCCCCGCGCATCCTGCTGACGCACACGCCCGACATGCGGCACAACTACTACGGCGCACATGCCCTGTCGGGCCTGCTGGCGCTGGGCGACGTCGTGCTGCACGAGGGGGACGAGCCGCTCGACACGCCGGCGCTGATCAAGGCCGCGCAACGCTGCCAGATCATCGTCGCCGACCGGGCGACGCCCTGTACGGCGGAGCTGTTCGCGGCGCTGCCGGGGCTGGTCTCCGTCTCGCGCGTGGCGATCGATATCCGCAACATCGATGTGGCGAGCGCCAGCGCACACGGCGTGCTCGTCACGCACGCGAGCCGCAGCTGGGTGGCGGCGGTCAGCGAGCTGGCGATCGGACTGCTGATCGATGCGGCGCGCGGCGTCTCCCGCGCCAATGTCGCCTACAAGACCGGCACGGCGCCCGAGGTCGGCATGGGGCGACAGCTGGCGGGCGCGACCGCCGGCATCATCGGCTACGGCCATCTCGGCCGGCGGGTGAGCGAGCTGGCGCTGGCGTTCGGCATGAAGGTGCTGGTCAACGATCCGTATGTGACGGTCGATCGCGGGGATCTCGAGCAGGTGACGCTGGAGGTGCTGCTGGCGCGCGCCGACTTCGTCCTGCCGCTGGCGGTCGCCACCGACGAGACGGAAAAGCTGATCGGGCCGGCGCAACTCGCCCTCATGCAGCGCCACGCGTTCCTCGTCAATCTCTCGCGCGGCAACCTGATCGACGAGGCGGCGCTGGAGGCCGCGCTGGACGCGGGGCGGATCGCCGGCGTGGCGATGGACGTCGGCCGCGCGCCGGACCAGATGCCCTCGCCGCAGCTGGCAGCGCGCGACGATGTCGTCGCCACGCCCCACATCGGCGGGCTGACGATGCCGGCCATCGAGGGGCAGGCGCTGGAAACCGTGGCCCAGGTCGGCGAGATCGTGAAGGGGCGCGCGCCGGCCGGATCGGTCAACGCCGACCGCGCCGATCGGCTGCGGCAACTCGCCTTGGGCTGAGCAGGTTTACGTCGCCGCGCCAACAGATGGAATGCCGCGGCACGACCGATGTGCGCTGAAAGCTGAAGGGGCCGCAGGGATGCAAGATGTCAGGAACGGACTCATTCCTTCCGGAGCGGCGGTTCATTGGCGGCAAGGTCGATTTCCACCCGCGCGCCGTTGGGGTCGTGGAAAAACAGTTGCCACACTCCCGTTGCCGGCCCACCTTCCGGTGCACGGCGCAAATCATAGTCAATGCCGCGCGCCTTGAGGCCGGCAACGAGGCCGGCGAGGTCGGTTCCCCAAAAGGCTATGTGGTCTAGCACGCCGGAGCCGGCCGGGATCTCGTCCTTTTCCACCACATGCAGAATTGGCTTGCCGCCTCTGTAGAGCCACACGCCCGGAAAGGCGAAATTCGGCCGCGGTCCGGGCTCCAGGCCAAGTACGGAGCCGTAGAACTCTGCAGTCGCGATTGCGTCCGTTGTCAGCACCGTGAAGTGGTCCATTCTCTGGATCGGCATGGTTTGGATTTCCTTTTCTCCACGCTTCGGCCGAGCCCGCGCCCGGCCGAATGTTTCTGCAGTGTTGTCGGTTATTTCAGCTTCAGCCCGATGGCTTTCATGACTTTCTCCCAATAGGGGATCTCGGTCTTGATAACGGCGGCGAACTCGGCGGGCGTATTGCCGATCGCCTCCATGCCCACCGCATCGAACTTGGCGCGCAGGTCCGGCGCCGCCAGCGCCTTCACCGTTGCGGCATGCAGCTTCTCGATGATCGTGGGCGGTGTCCCGGCGGGCGCCATCAGGCCGAACCAGGCGGTCGCGTGGAACCCCGGAAAGCCAGACTCGTCCATAGTCGGCAGTTCCGGCGCGGCCGGCGAGCGCTTGAGCGAGGTCACCGCGAGGGCGCGCAGCTTTCCCTCGCTCGACAATGGCAAGACGTTGGTGATGTTGCAGAAGCAGAAGTTGACCCGGCCCGCCAGGATTTCAGGCATGATTAGCGCCGCCCCCCGGAAGCCGACTGGCCGGATGGTTAGGCCAGCCATGTGCTTAAATAGTTCGCCCGCCAGGTGTTGCGAAATGCCAGCGCCGCCGTGCGCGTAGGTGAGACCGTCAGGCTGGGCACGCGCTAGCGCGACCAGTTCGGCCACCGACTTCGCCGGCACGTCGGGGTGCAAAGCCAGGACGTTCGGCGTCATCGATACCTGCGACACCGGCTCCAGATCCTTCACCGGGTCGTACGGCAGCTTCTCGTAGAGGTTCAGGTTGACGATGATGGCGGCGTTGCCGGCCATCAGCAGCGTGTGGCCGTCGGGCGCCGACTTGGCGACGCGGTCAGCGGCGATGTTGCCGCCTGCCCCGGTCGTGTTTTCGATGATGACCGGCTTCCCCCAAGCTGCCTGCAGCTTCTCTCCGATCAGGCGCGCCGCGGTGTCGGGTGCGCTTCCCGGTGGAAAGCCCGCAATGATCTTGATGGTCCTTTCCGGATAGCTGACATCCGCTGGTGCGTCGCCGACAACGGCGGCCGTCGCCACCAGCACGATCGGGAGGCGAGTCAATAGCGCTTTCATTTGTGGGTTCACCGTACCCTCCTTCTTTTGTGTTCACTGCCATCGCGCAGGGACTTCGACCATAAGATTTGACCCCGGCAAAGGCCGTGAGAATCACGTGCGAACCCGCGCAAAACTTGCCAGTGCCCCGGGAAAAAAGTGTCAAAGAGGCGTGAAAGTTGGTAGGAGAAGGTTTTCCCGCAGGCGCAACGGCCGATGTAGGCTCGTAAGGTCGCGTCATGACCAGTAATCGGCGGGGGGAGTGCGAGAATCCTCTTGAGGACAATGGGTTGAGCGCCCGAACCAGCGATGCCGCGCGCCTGGGAGGCCAGCTGCTCGTCGCCCTCCTTGGGCCCTTCGATGTCAAGCGCGCCGATGGCCAACAGCTTCGCCTTCCCAAGAAAGCGCAGGCACTGCTCGCCTATCTCGCCCTGCAGCCCGGGCGGCCTATACCCAGAGAGCAGCTGGCCACTCTGCTGTGGGGCAACAGCGCTACGGAGCAGGCGCGCCAGAGCCTGCGTCAGTGCCTAGCCGCGCTGCGTAACGCGTTGGGCCCAGACGCCAGCGAGCCAATCGTTGCCGACACAGTGTCGGTGATGTTGACGCCGTCCGATCGATGGTCGGTCGATGTCGCCGCCTTCGAGACGCTGTGTAAGTCGAGTCGCATCGAGGACCTCGCGCGCGGGTGCGTCCTCTATCGCGATGAGTTCCTTTCTGGGCTGCAGATCCCGGTGGAACCGTTCAACGACTGGCTCTTGGTCGAGCGTCAGCGCCTTTCCGCTCTTCGCCTCGACCTCTTGCAGCGGCTGGCGCAGGCGCGGGCCTCTGTTGGTGACATGGAGGGCGCCATCGCGGCCGCCAAGCAGCTTACGCGACTCGACCCGCTTCGCGAAGAAGGGCACCGTGCGCTCATGCGGCTGCTCGCGGCGGTGGGCAACCGCAGCGCCGCGCTCAAACAGCACGAGCACTGCGCCCAGATCCTGCGCGACGAACTCGGCATCGCGCCGGACGGGGAGACGGAACAGCTCGTCGCGATGATCCGCGCCGGCCGGTCGATGTCGACCGAGGCGAACGATGCCATGTCATCTGCGCAGGCCCTGCCTGCAGGGACTGCTGCTATGTCTCCGCCTGTGGCAGCGTTGAGCGGCCCACCGCTCCCCGATAAACCCTCAATCGCCATCCTGCCCTTCGCCAATCTCAGTGGCGACCCCAGCCAGGACTATTTCGTCGACGGCCTCGTCGAAGACATTACGGTCGCACTCGGCCGCGAGTCCTGGCTGTTCGTCATCGCCAGCCCGTCCGCTTTCGCCTTCAAGAACCGCGCCGTCGATCCCCGGCAAGTCGGCGCCGAGCTCGGCGTGCGCTATGTTCTCAGAGGCAGCGTGCGCGGCGCCGGCGGCCGCGTGCGAGTCATTGTCCAGCTGATCGATGTCGTGAGCGGCGGACAGATCTGGGCTGATCGCTTCGAGGACGAGGTCGACAACGTCTTTGCCATGAATGATCGGCTGATGGCGCAGGTGGCCGCCATGATTGCTCCTGCGCTGCGCTCCATGGAGCTCGAGCGTGCCCAACGCAAGCCACCCGAAAGTCTGACTGCCTTCGACCTCTACCTGCGGGCCTTGCCGCGATTCCGCACCGGCCTCGAAGAGAACCGCGAGGCCCTGCGGCTCCTCGCCAAGGCCATCGAGCTCGATCCGTCCTACAGTGCCGCTTACGGATTCGCCGCGCGATGCTATCAGTTCCAGAAAATGATGGGCTGGCTCTCGCCGTCGGATCCGCGGCTCGGCGAGGGCGTGCGCCTTGCGCATCTCGCGGCCGAATTGGGCAAGAACGATTCGGAGGCCTTATGGATGGCTGGGCTGGCTCTGGTTCAACTCGCTGGTGAAATTGACCATGGCTCAACTTTGATCGACAGGTCGCTTTCACTCAATCCGAATTCAGCAAATGCTTGGACATCGAGCTGTGTGGTGCGCGCCTATCTCGGGGATGTCGAGCAGGCGATCGATCATTTTCACCGATCTCAGCGTCTCAATCCGCTCGATCAATCGCACCATGTTCATTGGAACATGGTGGGCTTGGCGTATTTCGCCGCCGGTCGCTACGAGGATGCCAATGACGCCGCCGATAAGACCATGAATGTGCGGCCGACCTATCCGCCGGGCCTTCGGCTGAAGGTGGCGACCTGCGGCCTGCTCGGCCGCATCGAAGAGGGACGCGCACATGTGAAGCGGCTGCTCGCCGTCCATCCCGATTGCAGCGTCGCCTGGCTGGAGGAGTTCTGGGGCCCGATCATGCGTCGCAATCCCGGCTTCCTCGCCAAATATGTGGAAGGAGCCCGCCTCGCCGGACTGCCGGAAAGCCCACCGAGGTCAGAATAGGGTCAGACACGGCCCTACCTAACGCACCGCCGGCTGCAGGGGTCCGCGAGCGGACCTCGGGAGCCTTGGCCCGACCAAGCTTGGCAAACCTGCATAGGCGGTGGAGCAGGCCTTGGCCTCTGCCTGCGTTGTGCGTCAGCGTGCACCGAAAATTAACCAGGCCTCACAACCAGAAATTAGCATTGGACCGTCATACCCGCTCGTGTGACAGCCTCCGCAAGCGAGCCGAGCATGATTGGCGTCTGGAGCGTGGTCCGAGCCGCAGCGCTCGCGACACTCGCCCTGTCTCTCCCCAACCCCGCATCTGCCGACGTGAAGGTGCACGGCGCCACGACCGTGACATTCGGCCTGATGCGGCCGCATCAGGCCGAGATCGAGAAGCTGGCCGGAGTCCAGCTGACCATTCTGCCGAGCAGCACCAGTCACGGCCTCACCGATCTCGTGCACGCCAAGGCAGACATTGCCATGCTGGCCGAGCCGCTCGAAGCCATCGCTGCGGTCTTGAACAAAAAGCAGCCAGGCTTCGTGAACCTCGCGGACTACACGGGACGCCACGTCGCCAACGCCTACGTGCAGATCATCGTGCATCCGAGCAACGCGGTGAAGGCGCTCACGAATGACCAGCTCGCCGGCCTGTTCTCCGGCAGGATCAAGAACTGGTCCGAGCTCGGCGGCGCCAATCAGCCGGTGCTGGCTGTCGGCGAGCCGACCAGCTCGCCCCACCGAATGATCCAGGAGGCGCTGGGTATCGCCTATGCGTCCGATCTGCGCGTCGTGCAGAACGCCAACCAGACCGCCATCATCGTCGCGCAGGCGCCCGGGGCCATCAGCTACATCACGACGGCGCACGATTTGCCGATCCGCAACAAGCTCAGCGTCGTCAGCTCTGAGCTGAAATTGCCCCTCCAGCTCCACCTCGCGTTCCGCAAGGACGCGCCCGAGCACGTGAAGAGGGTCGTCGATGCTGCCGCATCGGTGGGAGCCAAATGATCGGATTGCATCTGCGTGGGACAACAAAGAGTCTCGGTGCCAAGGCGCTGATCGCGCTTGCCGCTGCGGCACTGCCGGCGCTCGTGGTTGCCGCCATTCTGGGCGCCACCCTGGTCACGGTGGTCGGCCAGGCCGAGCTCGACTTCAACAATGCCAATGCTGCCGCACGCCGGCTGACCGAGATCCGGGTGCTGGTCGCCAAGGAGCACGGGCTGATCACCCGGCTGCCGGGCGAGCTCGACCTCGCCAGGCTGGACCAGTTTGCGCGGCAGGTCGCTGCCGCGAGCAAGAAAATAGAGGCCGAAATATCGGATCTTGCAGCAAACAGCCGGATCGTCTCGGCCGAGGCAGCGAGCGAAATTCGCGCCACGCGTCAGCACATGAAGGGCGTCGCCGACAAGATATTCGTCGCGGCGAACAATTTTTCGCAAACCACGGCGCTCGAGCTCCTCGACAGCCAGTTCGAAGGCAGCTCGGCGAGCCTGCTCGCTCTGCTCGATGGGGTCGGCTCCAATGTCGACAGCGTCGTGGAGAGCGCTCGCGCCCGCTTGCGCGCGAGCTCGCAGAGCGCCTGGCGCCTGACGCCGCTCGCATTGATCGGCGCGTTCTGTGCCGTCGCCTTCGGCGTGTGGCTCATGCGCAGGGAATTCGTGCAGCCCGTCCTCGGGCTGACCGAGAACGTGTTGCGCATCCGATCGAGCGGACGTCTCGATATCGAGCAGGACCGCCGGATCGCACAGCGTCGAGACGAGATCGGCACGCTCTCGAACGCCTTCAACGGCATGCTGCAAGAACTCGCCGATGCCCGCCAGCAGCTGATCGCCAAATCGGAAGCGGAGATTGCCAAGCAGGCCGAGCGCCTGCAGGCTGCGCTCAGCAACATGTCGCAGGGCCTCTGCCTGTTCGATCGCGATCAGCGGGTCGTGGTCGCCAATCGCCGCTATGCGGAAATATACGGGCTCACCGCCGAGCAGCTGAAGCCGGGAACGACACTCCGCGAAATCCTCGAAGCACGCATCGACCGAGGGATCTATAGCAAAGTCGAGACGGAATCGCTCGTCGAGAAGGGGATTGCCGGCTTTCGACGCGAGGTGACCGAGATCCTTGCGCTCGCCGATGGGCGCTACATCTCGGTCGTGCGCAAACCCCTGGCCAATGGCGGCCTGATCAGCACGCACGAGGACATCACCGAGCGCCAGATCCTGCACACGCGCGTCGAAGCGCAGAACCGCCTGCTCAAGGAGCACGACGAATTGCTGCGGTCACAAAATCTGCAGCTGGATGCGGCGATCAACAATATCTCGCAGGGCCTGTGCATGTATGACGCCGCACAACGCGTCGTCGTCTGCAACGAGCCCTACGTCAGGATGTATGGTCTAACGCGCGAGCAGGTAAAGCCCGGAACGACGTTGCGCGAGCTCGTCGAGCTGCGCATTGCAAAGGGCCTCTATGCCGGCGCAGACCCCGAAGAGTACCTGCGGCATCGACTGGCGCCCGTCGTGGCGGCGTCGGACACGCTGCATGAGCTGAGCGACGGGCGGGTCGTTGCCATTGCCCGCCGGCCCATGAAGAACGGCGGCTGGGTGGCCACGCACGAGGACATCACCGAGCGCCGTCGCGCCGAAGCGCGGATCGCGCATCTGGCCCACCACGACGTGCTGACCGACCTGCCCAATCGCGCCCTGCTGCGCGAACGGTTGGAGCAGGCCGTGGCCGGCATGGGCCAAGGGGGGCGCCGCCTGGCCGTCCACATGCTGGACCTGGACCGCTTCAAAGAGGTCAACGATACGCTCGGCCATCCGATCGGCGACGCCCTGCTGAAGGTGGTCACCGAACGCCTGCGTGGCTGCGTCAGAGAGACGGACACCATCGCGCGCCTCGGCGGCGACGAGTTTGCCGTGGTGCAGCGGGTCGGCGATCCGGCCACCGAGAGCGTCGCCCTGGCGAAAAGGATGCAGGAGGTGATCTCCGCACCATTCGATCTCGACGGCCATCACGTGCTGATCGGCACGAGCATCGGCATTGCCGTTGCGCCGGGTGATGGCGCCGATCCAGATCAACTCATGAAGAGCGCGGACCTGGCCCTCTACCGAGCCAAGAGCGAAGGCCGCGGCACGTATCGCTTCTTTGCGCCGGAGATGGATCAGCGCATGCAGGCGCGGCGCAGCCTCGAACGGGATCTGCGCAGTGCGCTCGTCAACGGTGAATTCGCGCTCCACTATCAGCCGCTCATCAATCTGGAGCGCGACGAGATCTGCGGCTTCGAAGCGCTGCTGCGCTGGACCCACGCCGAACGTGGCAACGTACCGCCCGCCGATTTCATCCCGCTGGCCGAGGAGACCGGCCTCATCGTGCCGATCGGCGAATGGGTTCTGCGACAGGCCTGCACCGAGGCGGCGACCTGGCCCGACCACATCAAGATCGCGGTCAATCTTTCGCCCGCCCAGTTCAAATGCCGCAATCTGGTCGAGGTGATCGTCGGCGCCTTGGCCAACGCCGGCATGGCGCCACATCGCCTCGAGCTCGAGATAACCGAATCGGTCATGCTGCAGGATCACGACACCGCGTTCGCGATCCTGACCCAGCTGCATGATCTCGGCGTACGGATCGCCCTCGACGATTTCGGCACCGGCTATTCCTCCTTGAGCAATTTGCGCAAGTTCCCCTTCGACAAGATCAAAATCGACCGCAGCTTCATCAGCGATCTGTCGACTGCCAACGTCGACGCGCTGGCGGTGGTGCGCTCCGTTGCCCGGCTCGGTGTCAGCCTGGGCATGTCGACCACCGCCGAAGGGGTCGAGACCAAGGAGCAGCTTGCGCACGTGCGGGCGGAGGGCTGTACCGAGATGCAGGGCTACTACATCTGCCCCCCGAGCCCCGCCGCGGAGATCGCTCGGCTGTTCTTGAACGAGATGCGCAAGCCCGCAAGCGCGGCCTAGTGTGGTGTCTCGCAAATGCCTTCCCCTCTGCGGCTAGGTTCTACAAGGCATTTGCGAGACGTAAACCACACTAGAAGCATAGGTTTCTAGTGTCCTCTTGTCTCCGAAATATCGCCCAACCGTGCCGCGAAGGATGACGATATTTCGGAGACAGGACACTAGCAGGCGTTCCTCCCCACGCCGAGGGATGCCGTGTTGCGCTACCGCCGCTATGCCCGGAAGCCGAAGGACGGCAGGGGTCGGCAATGTGCCGATTCCGGACTCACGCACCGCAGCAATCTGCTCGCGCTCACGTGTTCAGCTTCTCGCGCCGGGCGCGCCTCGAACCGCAAAATGAAATCCGCGCCGACGACCCGGGATGGCTGAGCGAGCGACCGCGACTCCGGGGGGAGACAGCTCAGCGCGCAGCCGTGTTCTTGAAATAGAGGAGCTCGCTTCCCAGGGAGCCGTAGACGAAGGGGTCCTGGCGACGCTGGGTTCTCATGCGCACTTCGTCGCGCACTTTGCGGAACAGGATGCTAATCTCAAGATTGGGCTCCTCGATATGGGCGAGCAAGGCTTCGGTGAAGGGACTGTTCTGTCCTGACCCGTCCGAGGCGACCGTCCCATGCTTGGCGGCATACGCGACAAGCACATTGCCTTCGGGCTCGATGCCTGCGAGACCGCGGCCGACCGACCGAGTTGCGCCTGCGGACCGCGCCATCCGCGCCATAAATGGGTTGACGCGACAGGCGTCGAGGATAACGAGGCCGAATTTGCTGGCGGCGTCGACCTTCGCCTGAACGCGATCGAGCGAGATCGTCTCATCGCCGACGTGCGTATCGCGCTCCAATTGGGCATCGACCGGAATGAGATAATTGGTACCGTTCACCTCGATTCCATGGCCGGAGTAGAACACCACCGCCCATTCCGCCGCAGCGGCCCGGTCGCCGAAGTCCCTCAGGGCCCGCGTCATCGCGGTTTGGTCGAGGTCGTGGAGCTCCATGACATCGGCAAATCCGAGCCGCCGCAGGATAGCGGCGACGGCGCGCGCATCGTTTTTGGGGTTCACTAGCGGACCGGCACTGGCGTAGTTGGAATTGCCAATCACCATCGCCACCCGTCGTCCCGATGAGGCCGCCCGGTCCGGCAGCATCAGTCTTTCGATGCGCGCGCGGGCGGTTTCCTGCCGCTGCTTGTCGACTGGAGTTGCGGCCGGCAGCTCGATGACTTTCTGATAGTCGGCGATGGCTCGCTTGCGGTCACCCTTCCGGGCGTAGGCGATGCCACGGTTGGCATAGGCATTGGGATAGTCGGGATCGACGCGGATCGCTTCGCTATAGTCGGTGATGGCGCGATCGAGATCACCGCTGGCGCGGTAGGTGTTGCCGCGGTTGTTGTAGGCGTAGGCCTTTTTTGGATCGAGCCGGATCGACGTGTCGAAGTCGGCGAGCGCGCGGGCGTAGTCTCGTCTTTCATGGTGAACCCGGCCCCGGTTATTGTAGGCGGGGGCAAAATTCGGGTCGAAGCGGATGGCTTCGTTGAGGTCGGGGAGGGCTTGATCGAAGTCTCGCTTCTCGATGTGGGTCCAGCCGCGATTGTTATAGGCGATCACATACTTCGGATCGAGCCGGATCGCTTCGCCAAAGTCTGCGACGGCGCGATCGAGATCACCGCTGGCGCGATAGGCGTAGCCCCGATTGTTATACGCGAACGCATGCTTCGGGTCGAACCGGATCGCTTCGCTGTAGTCGGCGATGGCGCGATCGAGATCGCCATTGGCGCGATAGGTGTTGCCGCGGTTGTTGTAGGCGGACGCATACTTCGGGTTGAGGCGGATTGCCTCGTTCAAATCGACCAAGGCGCGATCGTAGATCTGCTGCTCGTTGTGGGCCCAGCCGCGGTTGCTGTGGGCGCGACTATTCTTGGGGTCGAGGCGGATCGCCTCGTTCAAGTCGGCAATCGCGCGGTCGAAGCCGCGTATCTCGATATAGGCCAAGCCCCGGTTGTTGTGGGCGACCGTGAGCGTCATTCCGCTCAGGCCGCCTTTGCTGATGATCCGAGTGCATGCGGCAATCCTGCGAGCAGGCTCGGCCCGGCTGCAATCCTGGAGATCATCGGCAGCGGCCGGGACGGGCAACCCCAACGCGACGAACACCGAAGCCGCCAAGACAACGCCACTGCGCACGAAAGACCTCACTTTGAACGCTGCTTTTTGAAGGTATCAGATCTTGTGCGCCGCCACGCTCACGATCGTAAAGCTCCCCTGGGTCGACTGCGATCTTCGAGGTCAGCGTCTGTCTTTGCTGTCGATCTGTGAGGCGGCCGCGGCGTCGCGGTCGCGCTCTCGCTTTGAGATATCCATGCGCGCCTGGATGCGCGCGTGCGTGCCGCGGCTGGTGAACGCGGTCTGCGCCTTGTCGATCGCGAATGTGATCGCCGCAAACAGACCGCCCGCGAGTAGGATCGCGAGCACGCCGATGAAGAACCTTCGGACCGTCACCATCTGCAACCCCTCCAGATTCTCGTTCCTCGTTGGAGAGCGCCGGGTTTGGCCACGGCACGTCCCGCGCAAGGCTCGTTCTGCCGCCCTTCGGTTCGAGGGGGCATTGGCCCCAATTGAAAGCCGAATTGCGATTCGCCGCAACACCCTGAGAGGAGGACCGCGGCGGACGGGCGGGCGGGGGCGTGCTATCCCAGGTGGGGCGGCACGATGCCGTCGAGAGCAAGATCGTTTCTGATCGAAGCGCTCGGCTTCGATCATGCAACGTGAATCTTGCTCTCAACTCTATGATTAGAGCAGGATTCACGCTTCGGCCGCCACGCCTCGATCGAGGCAAGCTGATTCAAACCGAAGCGATCCAGCTCTGGCCGAGGGGGAGGGGGCATGCGCATCGCCGAGGTCAGGACGCACGTGCTGGAGGCAAAGCTGTCCGAGCCGTTCGCGTGGTCGTTCAACAGCACGGCTGTGCGCGGCGCCTGCCTGGTGGAGATCGTGGGCGAGGACGGCACCGTCGGCTGGGGCGAATGCTTCGGGCCGGCGGCGCTCAATGCGGCCGTGGTCGGCGCGTTCCGGCCGCACCTGCTGGGTGCCGATGCGCTGGCGAGCGAGCGCATCTGGATGCATCTCTACAATCTGTCCGCGACCAGGGGCAGAAGGGCCTCGTGGTCACGGCGCTGAGCGGCGTCGACGTGGCGCTATGGGACCTCAAGGGCAAGCATTTCGGCGCGCCGATCCACGTGCTGATGGGCGGGCCGGTGCGCCGCGAGGTGCGGGCCTACGCGACCGGCACCTACCGGCGCGGCAAAGCCGATCCGCTGGGCTACGTCGTCGACGAGGTGAAGGGCTACGCGCGCGAGGGCTTCTCGGCGGTGAAGCTGAAGATCGGCTTTGGCGTTGGGCCCGACACGGCCCTGATCCGCGCCTGCCGCGCGGCGGTGGGGCCGGGTGTGGCGCTGATGCTGGACGCCAACCACGGCTACGACGCCATCGAGGCGGTGGCGCTCGGCCGCGCGGTGGCCGGCTGCGACATCGGCTGGTTCGAGGAGCCGGTGGTGCCCGACGATATCGGCAGCTACCTCGAGGTGCGCCGGGGCCAGCCGATCCCCGTCGCCGGCGGCGAGACCTGGTTCACGCGCTGGAATTTTCGCGAGGTGCTGGAGCAGCGCGCGGTCGACATCGTCCAGCCCGACGTGTGCGCGGTCGGCGGCCTGTCGGAGGCCAAGAAGATCGCCGACATGGCGGCGGCGTACGGGGTGCGCTGCGTGCCACATGTGTGGGGCACCGGCATCGGCCTCGCCACCGCCCTGCAGCTCCTCGCCGTGCTGCCGCACAATCCTCCGCGCCACACGCCGCTGGAGCCGCTGCTCGAGTTCGACCGCTCGGAGCACCCGTTCCGGCAGGCGATCATGACCCAGCCGATCGAGCACAGCGGCGGCTTCGTCAAGGTGCCGGACGGGCCGGGGCTCGGCATCGCCATCGATCCGTCGGCGCTGCTACGCTTCGCGAAGAGCCCCTGACGGGCCCCGAGCCGGCTCGATCTGCTGCCCGATGGGGCGTCCGACGCGCGCGCACGGGGAACGGCACGGGCGAACGGGCGAGCGTCACGGGAGCGCGACGGGAGGCGTCACGGGGGCGCAACGAGAGGTGATGCGGGATGGACGGCCCGCGTCATGGGATGCGTCATGGGGCACAGCACGGGCGGCAGACGGCCGCAAGGCCGTTGCGCACGGGGCGCCGGATGGGCGAATAATGCGCGCATGACGGGCGCAAGTCTCAAACAGCTGGTGCTGGCGGAAGCAAAGGCGGCGGGGTTCGACGCCGCGCGCGTGACGACGCCGGCGGCCATCGATGCCGCGGTCGGGCAAAGACTCGCGGACTTCCTGCAGGACGGCCGGCATGGCGACATGCATTGGATGGCCACCACCGCCGAACGCCGCCGGCATCCGAGCCGCATGTGGCCCGACACCCGCTCGATCATCATGCTCGGCATGAACTATGCGCCGGCCAACGATCCGCTGGCGGTGCTGGCGGAGCCCAGTCGCGGGGCCATCTCCTGCTACGCCCAGTGCAAGGACTATCACGATGTGATCAAGGCCGGGCTCAAGCGGGTCGCAGCCAGCCTCGCGCACGCCAGCGGCGCCGACGTCAAGGTGTTCGTCGACACCGCGCCGCTGATGGAAAAGCCGCTGGGCGAGGCCGCGGGCCTCGGCTGGCAGGGCAAGCACACCAATCTGGTCTCGCGCGACTTCGGCTCGTGGCTGTTCCTCGGCGCCATCCTGACCGCGGCCGAGCTGGAGCCGGACGCGCCCGAGCAGGACCACTGCGGCAGCTGCCGCAGCTGCCTCGACATCTGTCCGACGAAGGCGTTTCCCGCGCCCTATCAGCTCGATGCGCGCCGCTGCATCGCCTACCTGACGATCGAGCACAAGGGCCACATCCCCGTGGAGTTCCGGGCGCCGATCGGCAACCGCGTGTTCGGCTGCGACGACTGTCTCGCCGTGTGCCCCTGGAACAAGTTCGCGGCGGCGGCGCGCGAGACCAAATTGCAGGCACTGGCGAGCGCGGATTCGCCCCCGCTGGCCGAGCTGCTGGCGCTCGATGATGCCGCCTTCCGCCGGCGCTTCGCCGGCACGCCGGTGAAACGCACGGGCCGCGACCGCGTGCTGCGCAATGCCCTGATCGCCGCCGGCAACTCGGCGGACGCCAGCCTGATCCCGGCCGTCGAGCGGCTGCTGGACGACGCCTCGCCGCTGGTGCGGGCCATGGCGGTGTGGGCCCTGCAGCGGCTCGCCGAGCCGGACCATTGGCAGGGCATCAGGCGCACGCGTGTTCCACGTGAAACAGACGCCGACGTGCGCGCGGAATGGGACGGAGCGGGGCTTTAGAGCTAGGTTGCAAACTGTGCTGAGCCGGATGGCGCCCAGCCAGTCCGCCGACGCGCCAAAACAAACCGGTTCACATGCAATCTGGCCTCTTCAATCGCGTTCCGGGGCCACGTCTTGCTCGGCCAAGCGAGGCACCGCACGGGGGTTGTCGTGTTCGCTTTGAGGCGTTTTATGATCAAGTTGTTGGTCGCCTGCCGTAGGTTTACGAAAGTGGCAGCGCGCAATGGATGTATTTTTGCGGTTGCGGCGGGACTATTTGGCTACGTTGCGGGGGAGGCTCTCGCCCAAACCCTGGTCCTCAATCCTTGCCCTGTCGGCCATCCGCATCCTTCCGCAACCCACTTTTTCCCGGACGACATCTTCGGCATTGCATCGTCGGCTGTTGGCTCGAATTGCGCGACGCTCTCTGAAAGCACAGCGACGTCAACGACATTGATTGTCATGCCGGGAGGGGGCACCAGTCCGCTAGCTGTGCCTGTTGCTGGACGGACGGCGTCCAACCAACCGACAACTGCGGCGAAACAGCATGCCTGTTCAAATGCAGTCTGACCTCATCGATAGCGTTCCGGGGCCACCTCTTGCTGAACCAACCGAAGCACCGCACGGCCCGACGGCCGAGGAGGTCATCTTCGCGGTCACACTCACGTGCATCGTCTCGGCCCTTATGCCCTCCGACATTGCAAGTCTTCCGATATCGCGAGTTCCTTCTTCGCGGCGGGTACTAGAAGGCCTTACTGATACTAGCGGCCTCAAAGGTTTAGGTTATGACCGTAGGCAAAATAGACGAGCAATTGTGTTCCTGCTTCATTCCATCTGCTTGGCGTACAATATCAGTTGCGCCAATGTGCAGAATTCGTGCTCCATCATCGGCCCGAGCAGCGAGGGGTTCCATGATCACCAAGACCGATCCTAACTCTAGTCTGCCTTCTGGCCTCGATTTCGTCGCTTATGTTGGAAAGCGGAGCTCCGTCCGTGACGACGACGTTGAAGTACTTCTCGATCTGCCTGAGTTTCGCGCTGCCGTACTGGCGTTCAATATCGGACAAGTGTCTCTTGGTTACGCGGTGTTTTTTTGTTGGCGAAATGTAGCATCGATGTTTCCAGAAACTACGCCCGTCCGACTACTCGAACTCATTCGATACGCCGCTTGGAGAACGACACTAGCGCCAACAGACACGCGCCATATCCCAATTGACTACCATAAGATGAGCAGCCGGTTTCCACGGCTTTTCAAGGGCGGGCTCCAAACTGAAGTGCAACACCTTGAGGTCAGGGTGTTGGGATGGGAACGAGCTACAATCATCTGTCGGCGCCTGAGCGGACAACGCTGATGGTGATGCTGGCCGAGGGCTTGC